>Ga0228711_1009461_pt1 | contig 13216 bp, 9 predicted proteins | sample MedpolnodulmetaG_2_FD_177996 | JGI IMG/M metagenome (GOLD analysis project Ga0228711, IMG submission 177996) | Root nodule microbial communities from Medicago polymorpha collected in Santa Monica, California, United States - brown nodules | ecosystem: Host-associated > Plants > Roots > Nodule...
CCTCAATGCTCATACTACTCCCGCGAGTTTGATACCAATCGTATTGGATAAAATAAGATAACTTTTTTACTAGTTCGGTTTCAAAGGAATCAACATCTTGATGAATGTCGCGGTATCCATATCTTACTATACACCTATATAGTAGAGACCCTGATATAACACCTGCATCACAGCAAATAACAGTTCCACGCATAGTCAAACCACAGAAGCTCAATTGCTTCAAATGCTTCATGAAATTAGAAAAGAAAGAGGTGTGGTACCTACCAGTATCCTAACCAAAGACGAGACCATCAGCAGCAGTGACACCGAGAATGTAGGGATTCTTGAAATACGATATCTTTCTTTCTGGATACAATTCTAGGTAATCAGGACTTCCCGGTGTTCAAGACTATGCAAATTTGTATGCACCATCTTCTTCATGAACGCTACCTCTGAACGCGAACGAAGTGGAGAATGATCAACCGATTTCTTTTATCTGATCTCTCTTCACGTGATTCATCCACAATGGAGAGGATGAACGAAGAGTTGGCACAAATCTGGTGGAGCCAGTTGTTTTGTCAAGATCAAAATGATAATGACTTTGTTTTTATCCCATCGATATTAAAAATGAACAACTTCTAAATGGGTGAAAATTGATAATATTAATGGTAGAATTGATTATGGCATGCTAGGTAGTTTTCGAATAAAATTGACTTTACCTCAAAAATTGATTCTAAGTTAGGATCTGTAGTTTTTGATTCAATAATTGATTTTTACACACAAATTTATTGATCAACTCGCTTTTAATCAAGAATCAAATTTACATTATCAATTCACTCAAAATCAATTATTGTCACAGCAAAAGAAAAACATACACAAAAATGACTAAAATTGATTTTTACACAAATTTATTGATCAACTCACTTTTAGTCAAGAATCTAATTTACATTATCAATTCACTCAAAATCAATTATTGTCACAGCAAAAGAAAAACATACACAAAAATGACTAAGTTATTCCTTTGGGGTGCAGTGAGTAAAGTTTGATTTCTTTATCCCAAAAGAAAAATTACTAGGTATCTTTGGAAGAAAATAAGTTCAAAAGAAAAAGTTTCTTTTAAATAAAAGCAATTTACTAGGGAAAATTTCACCCTATCCCCCTTTCGAAAATAATTTTTTGACCACTTTTGTCATTTGACTTTTTACATATCATTTTTCTTCAAAAAAAAAAAACCTTTTACATTTCATTTATCAATCTCATTTTCGGCCACATTATGAGTTCAGCCCCGAATAACATTTTTTAGTTTTTAAAAATAGGTCAAAAATCATAGGGAAACTCACTGACTCTATTTAGGAAGAATATGCTAGAACAGAATTTCGAATTATTGATTGATCGACAGAGAGTTTAGAACCAATAGTTCATTATCAAATGGATTGTTTCGTTCTAATACTCTATCCGAGTTATCAATATTTATCAAATCTATTCCTATCTAATCGAACCCTATTGGCTCAAATTACAAAGACATTGTTGAGAAAAAGATGACTTTTCACAGAGGAGATAGTTGTTACTATCTGTTCCAATAAAGAATGATTGGTTTAACTGAATAACTAAATAAAATCGATACTTTCTTTCTCGTCATCTCAAGTCAATACGGGGATTTTTCAATTGAGAGAAACACTAACTACCTTTCGCCCAACATGATCACGAACGAAGACAAAGAATTGCGTGGATAGAAGGCCGAAAACAACCCACTTGTCCTGATCGGAACGATAGAAGAAAGAAAGAGAATGGTGGCCCCTTTCGCCCCGGGGCATCGTCAGAGAACTATGTCGGGGACAGGGGGTGAGAACCTTCCGTTGGTTACGCCCTTTTAAGTGTTGGTTACGCCCTTTTAAGTGTTGGTTCTTTCTCATATATGGAGATAGATCCAGATAGATATATTGATAAATTGATATTGCTGATCTAATAGGGCGGAGCCGGCTGAAGGAAGGGCGCTTATGTTGAATGCTGACATTGTCATCCATAGATTTGTGCTGAGACCAAACAATGTGTTGAAAACAACACTGAAATCAAGCAAGCACCATTGCTGTTATTTAAAGCAAAACATACTATAGAGTATAACTAGCTTGAAGGCAAAGGAAAGCATGACTTCGTGTGACATATATATACTTACAGTGTGATAACCCCTCTAATTAGAATAGGTTTTGTACTGTCAGTAGGGATCAAATGCTATCTCCCTCCCCCAATATAGATTTCAAAGCTCTGCCAAGTATGAATGAGGATCCTACAACAATTTTGCACGTCAAAAGAAATGTTTAGATTCCATGTAACAAAATCAGAGTATTTTTATAAACCCAACTATGAAATGTATTATTATTAAAATAATAGCAATAAAACGCATAAACGTGCAGTTATCATGCACAGATCAGTGACAGAATAAAACAAATGGAAGTTTTCATTTTCAACAAGAAAGAAAAAATCAAAGAGAAATAAATAACATCCGAAACATTAAAGAAAAGAAAGAGGCTTACGCTCGAACAGAGCATTTATAGAATAACTAGCAAACAAGACATCGCCTAAAGAGGAGTTTTCTATCACAGTCACGGGGACGAAATTGAGGCGGCGCCGTTATTTTTCTCAATGATGGCCTTGAAAATATCATCCAGGAAACAATTTTAGTGGAAACTTTAGGACAAGATCGCAAATTAATCTCTCTGAGGTGCATGCAGTTTTCTACCACAAGCCTGACACCCTTCTCTGTGACATGATAACAATGTTCCAGATCAAGTTGTAGAAGCCGAGGGAAAATCTTTGAGACTGCATACAGTGCTTCACCATCAATTCTTGAATTTGACAAGTCCAACACCTCCAATTTGGAAGCTTCAATGTTGGTCCAAGGTAGCTTAGCTCGTGGGCAGAAGGCAAATTTTAAATGCCTAATGTTACAACATCTCTTTAATACTTTAACAATACATATGTCATCGCAAGAGCTCAAATCAAGAAGCTGCATATTAGGAAACATAAAAGAAAACATGGTGATGTCTTCATCTTGCAAATATGTATTGTAAGCCAAATGGAGAGACTTCACTTGATGGTATACAACCAAATCCACCACTGATGGTCTTGAACCAATTCCAAGTTGTGTTGACTCCATATGGATCTCAGTCAGCAAAGGACAATTCTTAAGGAGTGCAATTAAGGCTGCATTGTTGAGCTTGTCACAACCATTGAGGTTTATAGACACCAAATCACCAAGAAATACACACAAGTCAATGAAACTTTGAACATTCAAAAATTTTGACACAAAGTTTCCAAGATCTAGATGCTGCAGAGATCGACACCTTGACAAGAGGTAAGAGATCCCAGCATTTGTATGTCCGAAGCATTTGTGGAGGACAAGTTTCCTCAAAGGAAGAGCTTCAAGTGCTAGTAAGCAAAGCAGCTCGTCAGTGATGAGTGAAAAGGAGAAATCAAGACAAGTTAATCCCTTCAAACTCAGCAATGATACAATGAAGTATGAAGTAATATCCTTACGGCATGTAAGAGAGAAAGAATTCAAAGTTGGTCTCTGACAGATTGCAGAAGCAAGACCAGCACGTGTTAGGAAATGGCATTGGAACATAACCACCTCTTGAAGAAAGACACAGTTGATACACAATTGAAAAAAGGAGGAGTCATTTAAGTAGAAATGACCAGAGAGATTAACCTTGCGAAGTTTTGAAAGCTTTTGAGTGAGAAGCTTTAAAGCATTATTATAGTGGTCGTTGTCATCGGGGATGATTATTTTAGGGAAACTGATATCCAATTGTTGGAGGAAAGGGAAAGAATCGGCAATAAAGGATATGTGAGTGTGGTGTAGAGAGCCGATGTTGGAACATGTGAGAGAGGTCAAGGTAGATGATATAGTGGTGTTATTGAGAATAGTATGGAACCCTAACGTGGGGAAGGTGGGGTGGTTGGAGAGGTTGAGAGATGTGAGACGGGAGAGGTAAACAGAACGGGGGATTCGAGAGAGAAGAATGTTTAGGTCACCGCGGAAGCACGAGAGGTCAAGTGAAGTGAGATTTGGGAACCTTTGGAAGAGGCGAGAGAGGGGTGATGGATTGTAGATTAATGTGACGGAATGCATAGAACGGTTTGTGATGTCGAGTAGCTGTTTGGATACAAGGGATAGAATCTCTAAATAACGCTTACCCCTATCATCGTTCTCGTTGTTCAGGAGTTTCGATAACACATATTCCCAGCAATCCTCCGGTAAACCTGCTCCTGCAATTCTTTTTCTCGAACCCATTTCTTTCTTCTCCATAGCCCTAACTCTTCGATTCGATTCAAGTATATTATATAGTATAGTACCTAGCGTTCTGTTTATAAATCGCGGAAAAACAAAACCACCTCAATCCTGTCTGTCACAAATATAATATGTCGCCTTATCTTTTATAACGGGCTGGACTACTGGATATATATGTTCAGTGAACAACAGGAACTTATACCATGCACCCCAGCAATTAATCTTTTTTTTTTTTAAAAAAAATCATTTAACTTTTTACTACTATTTCAATTTGATTTCTTCTCTTCTCCCAGCAAGTTTCGCTCCCACCCAGCCAAACTGACCAAAATACTCGTGCGTTAGTTAACTAGCGCAAGTGTAAAAAAAATGTGACTTAATTTTTACACATGAGTGACTTAAGTCACGCCGCGTGAATTAGGGGGGTTCGCGGTGCGGTTTTGTTCGTTTTTGAGGCTAAACGTCATCCGAACCGCAAGAAAAAAAAGCATGCGGTTTGGTTTGGTTCGGCTGACTTTTAAAATAAAATCCAAACCAAACCAAATCAAACCAATGTGGTTTGGATTGAATCAGTTTGTGCGTTTTTTTTAGACAATACAGTTTTTTGTTTTCAACATTAAAATCGAGTTAAAAAGCTATAATACGACACATTTCAAAAGATGTTTCTCACAATGTTTTAAATTTCATCCTACATTACAATTTTATTTTCACAAAACAATATAGACGAAATTGAAAAGGTGGACAAAAAATAATCCTATAATGTAAAAAATGTAAAAGACTATCATTCTATAAAATTTCAAGTAGCACATAAATACATTTTTTAAATACAAAGCAAAGAAGAAACTTAACAAATGCAAAAATATGTCATTTTATAAAAAATTTCATTGAGTTTCCATGAGTATTGGTCTAAGTGACATAGGTTCAATAAGTGTTTTTCTTATCTTGCGGTTTGGTTCAGTTGATAAGATACAAACCGCAAACCAAACCAAACCATGCGGTTATGTAAAAAAGTGATATGAATACATCCAAACCAAATGCGCTTTTTTGCGGTTTCGATTTGGGTTGGTTCGGTTTGCAGTTTTCCTATTGGATTGGTTCTGTTTTGAACACCCCTAGCGTGAGTTAACTACGTTGGAATTAACACCTGGGTGAGTTAACTCACGCTGGTTTTCAAAATTCAACAGTAGAGTGCCCTTTGAGAAGCCTACTTCATGTGTATACTTTAATTCCAGCGTTTTGGCTTTGGAGAAGCCATAACATGCGTGACTTGTTGCTCATTAATACTTTAATAGTTAATATATAATTGTGTCATCTTACAATAGGTTAGATACATATGTTTTTCACTTCTATATCAGAATACATTATCACAAGTAAATGTGTCTTGCTAATTGTTTTTCACATCTATATCAAAATATGTTATCACAAGTAAACGTGTCTTTTGTTAGCATATGTCTTATGTTATTAAAGTATACACATGAAGCAGACTTCTCAAAAGGCAGTCTACTTTGAATTTTGAAAACCAGCATGAGTTAACCCACGCGGTGTGACTTAAGTCACGCATGTGTAAAAACTAAGTCACGTTTTTTTTACACTTGCGTTAGTTAACTAACGCAGGAGTATTTTGGTCAGTTTGACTAGGTGGGAGCGAAATTTGCTGGGAGAAGAGCATAAATCTTTCAATTTCACCCTACTGCATATTTCATGAATCGACTTATGACACCAAGACAAAGTCCAAACATCAAGCAATCCATTGTTAAGAAAACCGATGAGAGAAGATCAATTGAAGGGACAACTCTAACTATTGCAAAAACATCTGTAAGCTTGAATGAGTATATCTTAAACTTCATCTTTGATTCAATAGTCAAACATTAATTCATTTCACTGGTATCAAAAAAATTAGAAAGAAAATGGCAGAAAAAGCAAAAATCAATAGTATATATAATTAAATAAATAAATGTCTTTTAATTGATTGATTCTTTTTTCTTCTCCCATTGGTCAAATAAAAACTTTGATGCTTATTTTACCATCCCTCAAAAAATATTTTCACGTGAAAACAAAAAAAACAATGGGAGAAGAAAAAAAAATCAATCAATTAAAAGCAGCCACGGATCTATGTATAAGAGATTGGGGGCAACTACCCCTACTACTCTTCCGATTATATTTGTTAGATCTTTGATATTTTAATGATTGACCCCTCTTAAAATACTAGATTGCCCCCATTAAATATAAATTTATACCATAAAAAAGAGTTTCGTTCATGAAATTTATAAAATCAAATGAGTAAATGTATTTGAGATGAAATTTTGAATAATTTTTGCCATATTTTTTAAATATAAAGAACAATTTTCAAGCAGGTATTGCATCTAGAATAGAGGAGTATTATAGCAATTGCTTATGATTTCAAGACATTTGTAATATTTTTTATATCTGAGTCTGTAATTTTATTCTTCCCAAAACATAGCAATTTTAGGGTGTTTTGTTGTAATTCATGAAGAAATCATACAAATCGGCAAAACAAGATATCAGAAGATTTGAAGACCTTGGGAAGATGAAAAAACAAAGATTCAATAGGCCTCAAAAAACGGGAGGAATGTTGTTTCCAAGTTCCAAGACATCTTATATGGAAACAAATACCCAAAAAGACGAAGAAATGGGCATTTCGAGGCCCAGACAACACTCACATGTGCCTAGCACACATTTTTGTGCGCCTGAGCACATGATGAAGCGCCTGACGCCTGAAAATCTACTCACATGCACCTGACACATGGTTCTAGGCACCCGACGCTTGTTCCTTGCGGGCCAAGGCATTGTTTTGTGTCTTTTTGGTGCGAATAGTCCGATCTTTTAGCCCAAGTTCAGGTGAAACTCTCCTTATAAATACCACATTCCTCATTCACAATTTCTCATTTAGAACAAAACGGTTCAAGAGGAAGACAAACACTAGAAGCTTCAAGGAAGAAGTTTCTCTCCTCACTTCAAGTTTCTCTAGGATATGTTTTATTTCTTTTGTAATTTGTCTTTAGTTACCATGAGTAACGAAATCTTTTTAGGCTAGGGTTCTAAGATGAACCTCTATTCTGGTTATTGGATAATTTATTTAATTTAAAGTCTTTATTTAGTTATTTATCTTCATGTTACTAGTTTTACTGTTGCTGCGTAAGATTTGTCTCATTTGAAGCATAACCCTGACTTAGATACTTAGGAAGGTGACATTACCTAATATTGACGTATATATGCTAAAATCAGAAAGTAACTAGTTAATAATTAAGGAAACAGGTGACTTCACGACTTAAACCAACCCAGTAACTCCGCTTTTCTTTCACCTCGATAAGTAGACGCTGATAAGACTGCCCGTTTGTAGAACTAATGAGAGGGAGGGTGTGTTATGTGCTTATAAGATTCATAGATGGGCCGACCTTTAAGAAGATTGAGACTACGTTGATGGGAATTCAGGAAAGCCAACTTAAGTCTATGTTTCGATTACCTCTGAGAGAGTAAGACCCCCACACGTATGTCCGTGTGATCAGCAGGTGCAACTAGACAGCTGGAGGGGAAAATGAGCCCATATCTCTGAGAGAGTAAGGCCCCACACGTAAGGATAAGATGATATCATTGTTCTTCTTTTAAAGAAATCGCTCTCAAGAAAAAATATGTCAAATATATTGGCGATGCAATAAAACTACTCCCTCAGTTTTATTTTAAGGGTCATGCTAACCAATATTTGCATGACATTGATTAATGAAGTTAAAAATAAAAGATAGTATAAACAAAAAATGCAATTTTTTAGACTTTTGATGAATTGATTGTACAATTTCCAATGCCTTCTATATTAAATTCCTTAATCAGCCCTCGTGAGTTTAACTCACTTGATAGAGACAATGCATAATATATGCAAGGTCTAAGGGTTCAAACCCCGACCGCCACAAAAAAATTCCTTAATAAAAGATTCCTTAATTAGTACGCTAAAGAGATTAGTTGCCGTTTCTCTTATTTTAATTGTCACTTTAATATTTTTGTTTTTTATCTCAAAATATTTGACACTTTCAAACACTAACACAATAATTATTATTTTTTCACCGTTTAGTTGGTAGGAATATTACATATTATATGGATGTGTCAAGGTTTGAACCTCAGATACCCCACTTCTCCATATTTATACGTGTGAGTTTTAGCCACTAAACTACTTAACTAAAACAACTTTATTTATTGAATTTCACTTTGCTACTCAAGTAACTACAATTTTTTTTGAAGGAACTCAAGTAACTACAATTAATATAGTTAGTATCACCAGTACTCAACTATAAATCTTCCTTAATTTCTCCGCCCGATTTCTTCATAGAAAAGCTCCCTTCATTTCCATTCTTCTCATCCAATCCAATCCAATCCAATGGCGACCCTTTTCCAAGCTTTGGGAGCTGCTGTTACCCCTTTGTCTCCATCCAATTCCTTTCAATCCAAAGGTTTGTTTTTTCTGCAATTTATCGCTCTTATTTTTGGATAACTTGTTTTTGATGTTGGGTTTCTCTTATAAGTAAATGGGGTTCTTCTATTTTCCACGATAGATGTTGTTTGTTTCATTTTGTAATTGATTTCAGAGAGGAAATGTAGCAGCATTTTTGTTGTCAGATCATCTGATGCAAAGGTGAATCAGGTCGTTTTGAAGTCAGGAGGAGCAACTCGTAAGGGTGGTCAATTGTTGATTCCTAATGCAGTTGCTGTAAGTTATCTTATAACTCTCCACCCCATTCCGCATTTTTCTATAATTGCATGGTGTAATCAAGTTTGAATGAAAATCGTGCTTTTTGTTTGTTTGTTTATAGACACAGGGAAGCAGTTCCGTGGCTTCTGCAGCCTCAAAACCTGGGTATGTCCTCTCCTGCAATCACTTGTTGTTGTGTCAATTTAATCTTTTTTGTTTGTTTGTTTGTTATGTTTATGCTTTTGCCGATTGATTGAACTCTCTGTTGTTACAATGTACATTCATATTTCTGTTACCCATTTCTTCATAAAATTACAATAAAATCTAATATATTTGATCGGGACTAGAATTGACAACCTTTTTAAAAATCAAACACAATAAAATCTACATGCCTTGTATGATTTGCATTTTCACTTCAATTAAGAATGTTTGGAGTGCATGCTTATAGATGAAAGCTAAGCCTTGAAAAGAAGGGAAGGCCAAAACAGTGAAGCGTAGCCTAAACTTCCCTACCTTTTTAGGGGCAAAGAATGTGGGGAACTGTACACTGTTTCATCCCTGCACAACCACATTTTATGCTCTCACAAATGAGATGGAATTAGTTCCAGGATGTAGTTGTAATGTAATTAGTCAATTTAGTTTATCTTTGGCTTGTTTATCAATGTTTCCTCAAAGTATGGAACGGTGCTGTCCATTTTTTTTTCCTTTTCTATTTTATTTTGTGATGAACAAGATGATATTTCCATCTGAAAACAACAATAAATCTCTGAATCGAAGAACAAACATGTTCTATACTATACAGTAGATTATACATACCTTTCTATGTATGCCATACTAACACAAGCTAAATCCATTTGATTCCCATATGTTAGAAATATTTGGAGGATATCTTAATTTAGAAAATATAATGAAATATGGAAACAACTCCTATTTGTTAGAAATATCTATAGGATACATTACATCATTCTAATACACGATAATGATATTGCGAGGTTAATGATATTTCCTACGTATTGTATTTTGTAAAATGTTAGATCTTAAACCCTTCACCTGCTTTCATCAAACAACTTGAGCTCTTGCGGTAATTCATGACATGGCATTCGATCATCTGTGAGTGTGACTAAGTGGCCATGCTTTCAGTCTTCTAAATAAATGTTAAATTTTAGTGCAAGTTAGGTGGGTGGCTTGTGCGTAATCCATGTTTCATGAGCAAAGGGCTTGTGCTTGAGCTGGTATATCAGATATAACACCATCTGTGTGCTTTTTTACCCATTAGCATAAACTATTGGAGTAATTGGTTCATGACTATTCAGTGCTGGCCTTTTTTTCTTTTCTTTTCTGTCCCACTTATTGGTTGCATTGATTGGTTGAAGTTGGTAAAACCTGTGTTGGCATTGTTTTTTTATTGGTTGCATTAATTGAATAGTTATGACCAATAACAACGGGCATTCATCAGATGTGCATTTTGTTCTCAGGCATGAACTTCTCCTTTTTGAAGCCCTGCGTGAAGGTTTGGAAGAAGAAATGGAAAGAGATCCTTGTGTTTGTGTCATGGGCGAAGATGTAGGTCATTATGGAGGATCTTACAAGGTGACTAGAAACCTAGCTGAAAAGTTTGGTGACCTCAGAGTCTTGGACACCCCTATTGCTGAGAACGCCTTCACTGGAATGGGCATTGGAGCTGCTATGACCGGTCTTAGGCCAATCATTGAGGGCATGAACATGGGGTTTCTACTTTTGGCATTTAACCAAATCTCTAACAATTGTGGAATGCTGCATTACACGTCTGGAGGTCAGTTTAAAATACCAGTTGTCATTCGTGGGCCTGGTGGAGTTGGTCGGCAACTTGGAGCAGAACACTCACAGCGTTTGGAGTCTTATTTTCAATCAATCCCTGGTATTCAGATGGTGGCCTGTTCAACACCTTACAACGCCAAGGGCTTGATGAAAGCTGCGATTCGAAGTGACAACCCTGTGATACTTTTTGAGCATGTTTTGCTTTATAACCTCAAGGAAAGAATTCCAGATGAAGAGTATGTATTGTCACTTGAAGAAGCTGAGATGGTTAGGCCTGGTGAGCATGTCACAATATTAACTTATTCAAGGATGAGGTATCATGTCATGCAAGCTGCCAAGACATTAGTGAACAAGGGGTATGACCCTGAAGTAATTGACATCAGGTCTTTGAAACCATTTGATCTTCACACAATAGGGAATTCAATAAAGAAGACGCATCGGGTTCTCATAGTGGAGGAGTGCATGCGGACAGGTGGAATTGGTGCTAGTCTGACAGCTGCCATTACTGAAAATTTCCATGACTATTTGGATGCTCCTATCATATGTTTATCCTCTCAGGATGTGCCGACCCCATATGCCGGAACATTGGAGGAATGGACAGTGGTCCAACCTGCTCAAATTGTGACTGCTGTTGAGCAGCTATGCCAATGATTACTGCAAAAACACACTTAATTGGGATATTTTTCTGGTAAATCTACTGTGTCGGTATTTCCTTCTTTTTCTTTCACTTATGAAGTCTAAACCACCCCAACCTTATATTGGTGTTTAATTTATGATACGGTTTGCATTTTTTTAGATTCGGGTGAGCCCTAGAAGTGGGCAATAATTTGAATGGATGCTGAAGTTGTCTGATATAGGCCTTATTCGTTTTTAGTTCACTTGTATTGTATGGATGTAATAGTTCTAATGAATTTTGAACATGTTCTATCAAATTGTGTTCTAATTCTAATGTCTCGTGTCTGTTTAATACCTTTTTATAGCTGACTGTTTATATTATATACAAAAGACTACTTAGTGATGATTGATAACTGAAGTACTGTTGAGGGGTGGGGATTCTCTCACATGAAATTTAGTGATTTTTTATATAAATTTTCACATGGTAAATTTGATGTTGTGAAAATAATGTATTTATTTTTAGTATTTAATTCATATATATTGTGATTGTAATTTTTTTTTATAGCATCAATTGTCATATGATTAAAAAAAATGTTTCACTTTAATGGATGAAGTCACACTTATGATTGGTTGTGATTTGTTGATTATGTAAACAATTTTCAACTGAAAATGCATTTATAGATGTTGCATCGTATCTTTGGATTTGGAGGGAACTGGTATGAACGAGTTCATGTGTTAGGATAATCCTCATAGATTAACACTGCAAAACAATTGATTAAGATCTTCCTTGTTAATCAAATAAATGATTAGAAAGATAGCAAGATAATGTGAGCGGAATATGAAGCAATTGCTAAGCAAAAATTGGCAAAGATGGTTTATGACTACTATGAATCAGGGGCAGAAGATCAGCGGATTTTGTAAGATAACTGAAATGCATTCTCAAATCTACAAACTTTTTTTATTTGTTTTCCATTTTCCCTTTAACCTTCTACCTTGTGCGTTCTATTTCAATATATATTTTTACTGAAAGTAAGTTCAAGCCGCCAATTCTTATAGACGTAAGCAAGATAGATTTGATGACAACTGTACTATCATGATTGCTCCAACAGCAATGCAAAAGATGGCTCATCCTGAATGTATGCCATAAAAATCATTGGTCTAAGCGTACATTATGTATTCCAATACAAGAATTCTAACTGTTTCTTTATAATGTAGAGGTAGAAGTCCTTGTTTCTATATTTTTTCCAATAGAACTTTATTTACTTTTACTGCAATTGAGGGAAACTTCTAAACTAAAACAAATAATGCGATTTTGTGTGGGAGAATATGCTACTGCTAGGGCAGCATCAGCAGCGGGCACAATCATGGTTTTGTTTCCATCATATTTGTTCTCTACTTTGGTTTTGTTCCCATGTAATTGACATATTTGACTCATTCCAATCCTCCATGCATTAGTTCTGCTGATTGAGCTTCTGGCTGATTGTGGTGAAATTGGCTCAAAATTGATGTTGAGGTTCTGGAAGAAAATCGTGGCACGATTTAGGAAATATATTTTAAAATAGAATTTCATATTTGATGAGATAAGTTTTCTACAATAAGAATGTTAACATTAGTTTTTCATATTTGAGGACATTAGTTATCATTCAATATTAACTTTATTTCTAAATTTTTATTTGAGGAGATTAGTTTGTTCTTCAACCTCGGTGAACTAGGGATCTCTATTATAAACATTTGCCTTATTTTTTTTGAAAAGTACACTTGGCATCTTCATATTTCTCATATCATTTAATGTTTTCTTATCATCCAATCAAAATTGATTATGACACATTTATTTTATATCA
>Ga0228711_1009462_pt1 | contig 13214 bp, 5 predicted proteins | sample MedpolnodulmetaG_2_FD_177996 | JGI IMG/M metagenome (GOLD analysis project Ga0228711, IMG submission 177996) | Root nodule microbial communities from Medicago polymorpha collected in Santa Monica, California, United States - brown nodules | ecosystem: Host-associated > Plants > Roots > Nodule...
AAAAAAGATATATATATATATATATATATATATATATATATATATATATATATATATATATATATAGAGAGAGAGAGAGAGAGAGAGAGAGAGGGATCTATTCATGTTGGGTTTTGTTAGATAAGAGAGTTGCGATTAGGAGAAAGCTTCAATTGGGAGAGAGATTCGATTAGGAGTTTTGAGAGAGGGGGGAGATTCAAATACCATTGAGAGAGAGAGAGAGCTTCGATTGGGTTCTAAGAGAGAGAGAGAGGGAGAGAGAGAGAGGGAGAGAGAGAAATGGTCCCAATTGATATGTTTAATTTTTGCTATAGAATAATGTTTTATTCTTTTTTTGTTAAGTGGCTTTTACCCCCTGCCATATGGGCTTCTTTTGGTTTACCACCTTGGAAAGAAAAACTTGGAGATTTCCCCTCGTTAAGTGAAGATTCTTTGATTTTCCCCCCTAAGGCCATCTGACTAGATTAATGAGATGATGTGGCACGCTGATGTGTTATTTTTTTATTTTGATTTTTTAAAAAATTCCACGTGGCACACATAATAATTTTAAAAAAAAATAATATTTAAGATGTGAAATACCTAAAATACCTTTAATGTCAAATTAAAATTTCCAATTTCCATTCTCCTCTTCTTCTTTCCTCCATCATCATCTTCATCAACACAACATCAATCTCATCATCTTTTTCCAGAAACTACAAAACACAACACAACAATCCACAACATCAACACATCAATCATCATGAAAAAATCTAACAATAACACAATTTAAAAAATAATATTCTAATCAACAACAACACCATTCTTTGACAAACACATACATCTTCCCAAATTCACCATCTTTCGTCTATCAACAACATAAACATCATCCAACACTTTTCAACCATTCTGGAAAGTGACTGAAGAAGGGGCCAACACAACAACTCAACTATAAGAACACAAATCTAAAATTTCATTAAAAAAATCCAAACACAACAACACAACCGATTTTTTGGAATTGGATTTTTATCATATTGATTAAAGCTTTGAGTTTATATATTGATGGTTTGGGAAAAACATAGATCTTGAAATTGCGTTTGAATAAAAAGAGAAGAGGAAGGAGGAAGAGAAGAGAAGAGAGGAAGGGAAAAAAAGAAAAACAAAGAGAGAAGGGAGATTTGGGACGAGAAGAAAAGAGAGGACGGAGAAAAAAGAATAACAGAGAGAAGGGAGAATGGGGGCGAGAGAGAGAAGAGAGGAAGGAGGAAATTTTTGAAAAAAAATATTTTAATGCTTTTAATTTATTAAATTAAATTTATAATATAAATGACTATTAAAAAAATCAAAAATAAAATTCTATACACACTCAACATGCCACATTAGTCATGTGATCCAGTCAGATGTGTTTAGAGGTGAAAACCAAAGAATCTTCTAATAGTGAGGGGGGATCTCCAAATTTATTTTTCATGGAGGGTAAACCAAAAGACGCCCAAATGGGGGGGTAAAAGCCATTCTTTTTCAATGATTAAATGCTCAAAACTGAAGAAAAAAAATTACTCGCTTAAACATTTTCATTCCCGCTACTTATTTTTAGAATATGTGGGGAAGGTTTTAAGCATGACTTTTTATCATTTAATATGGCACGGTTATTATTCATAGTTAAATCGTTGCCTAAAATATCATAGGGCACGGTTTAAATGTGCGACTATGAAATGAGAATAAGCCAGAGTTTTATGTGTGGTCAGAAATATCCATAATTTTTAGTTGTGGCCTATAGTTTAATAGGCCACATATTTTTGTTGGAAGCCATAAACTGTATTTTATATCTAACTTTTAAACCACACTTTCCAAAACGCGGTTTATTCCTATTTTAAACCACATTTTTGTTGCAGTAGTCAAGTTAAGTGTGGTCTAAACTAAAAATTGTTATAGTGTCCATCTTCATTCTAATTTCAAAAATGAAATCGTGATATCAGTCAATGACTTATTGGCGTGTGTGTACCTGAAAGGAAGTGTTGGTTATGTCAGAAATTGTTCTTCAAAGCTAAATAAAGTGGCTTTTTACGAATGGAGTCACAACTATGTTTGTTTTTGTGCTTTGAGGTATATGATTAGCAAAGAGTATTTCTTGCTGCAACTTCCAGATTTGCAGCTTTGTTGTATAATATCTTGGCTAATCTTTAACAGCTTTTAACTTTGTTATGTATGCAGTTTAGTTAGAGAATCCACATCCATGTCACTCATACGAGTGGGTGGGCAGCACTTCGGTGCCTTTGTGGCACCAAAGGCATGTGCCATTGAACAAATCAAATTGTGCCACCTGTCCAAGACTTTAATTTTTATGTTTTTATTAAAAAAAAGATGATTAAATGAGAAACAATGCCTTTCTTCGCCTTCCTCTCTTACTCTCTTACTACAACTTCAATTCAATCCACCACTCCGCCGCAACCACTTCCGTTCCGTCGACCATCTTTCCGCCACTGGCCGTCGTCGTTCCTACCATAGTTAAAAGCAACCCAAGTCATTGTAAAAGCAAAGAATGAAGAAACCAAAAATGCCCCAAAAGAGAGGAAACTCACAGGAAAGAAAGAAAACCCCACCTGAAAATTGAGATTCAAATAACTTCCTATGGAACACAGCGAAACAAAATTGAGGAACAGTTAATGTTAGGATTAAGAATATATGAAGGGAAAAACTGAAAAGGATAGGGCAACAAATTGTATAGGATGATGATGAATTTATGATATATGAAGCAAAACGTAATCTTCTCTATGTATACTGTAACAGAACAATAACTTTGTCATCAAATAATGATCTTTTCTTCATTCTCCATGTATGCCCATTTTTTCTTAATTATTTTTATCATTATTTTTTTTTCTTCTTCTTTCTCCAAATTTATTTTTTCTGGGTGTAATCACATAGAAACCACAGAAGCCAGTGGTGGAAAGATGGTAGCGCAGAAGTGGGTAGCGGCGGTGGACGGTGGATTGAATTGTTGAAGTTGTAGTAAGAAAGAAAGACAATAAGGTGAAGAAACGTGTTGTGTTTTTCTCTTTCTCATTTAATCAAATTAAAATAAAAGTCTTGGACAAGTGGCACAATTTGATTTGTTCAATGGCACATGCCTTTGGCACCACAAAGGCACCGAAGTGCTTCCCTAAGTGGGTTGCATTGAATGCATTATATTACTTCACGCTTTTGAAATATTTAAACCACTCAAGTACATTTTCTAAATATTCATACCATTCTTCCAAAACTTTAAAATGGGTCCCAATGGTCTTACTATATATATACTCATAATTTATATTTTTTTATTAGTTTAATACAAAGAGTAACACTCAAAAGCACTTTTTATTATAAAAGAACAAAAAAAATCAGACAAAGCCACTGTAGCTCTGCATGGATACGGGTACAAATATCACTACCCAAAGAAACTCAATTAGTGGTGTTCATTCTGACAGGCTCTGCTCACATATGTAAATACCACACCCGATGTTTATGCTCTTAGTAGCAAGGAGTTTATTTTTATACAATATTGATTACTCAATTGATGATCAATCTAATAACCTTGATAGTTGATTCTTTGATAGTATTATACAAATGTTGTCTTTTTATTGCCTAAAAATTATGACAATGATAAACTATAAAAGGAAGAGAAAGAGAAGGTGGATGGTATAACTTCTTTTTTTTAGTTTTTTTTATGGTATATGGGGTTTACATTAATATTTGGTCTTAATTTAAGTAATGTTGTAGAATACGAAGATTGCTTTTCTGACATAGAAAAGTTCATAATTACACAAGAAAATTACCTAATAGCCCCTAGCAGCAGTTAACAGCCGCTCAAGTAACCGGCGGCAGTTAACAACCGCTGGCACCAGCGGCAATTAATTGTCGTTCACACCAGTAAACAAAACCAGTGCAGTCTGCAATCGTTTTTCCAGCTATTTTGGCATGTTTGTACCTGTAATTTTAAACGGCAATTCCGCATGAAATCAAACTGAAACAACAACATCCAGCAATCCCAAAGATCAACATTTTATAGTTTATCCATTAATCGGTAACATTACACAAAACCGATAATGCGTTAACGTTTCACAATTGTTTGAAATGCGTCAAATTTTGCACATTATGCAACACATTACACGTAAAGTACATGAATTTATAATAAATGCTAAACTCAAATATATTGATATATAAATTCGAAAAGCGAATAAATAAATTATTGTTCCATTCGATATCATAACTTATATAGCTGATTCTCAATAATACATATTCCTAACTTATATAGACGACTCATTACATTAAATTCGAGAATGTACCTTCCAACTACAACAATTATGTTACCTCTGAATGGCGTGAATTCAAACTTGCTAAGCAGCAGGACTCCAGTATCCGACCGACATTTCTATTATTCCATTCAAAATATTAAATTCTTGTTAGGCTTTGTTTAAATGACGATATTCAAGTGTCAAAAGAATAAGGTCCATTCCTTGACACTTCAATACCTTCATTTAAACAAGCCTAACAAAAATGTAATCTTTTGAAAGGAACAATAGAAATGTTGGTCGAATGCTTGAATTCTACCGTTTAACAAGTTTGAATTACCTCATTTAAAGGAAGACAATTGTTGTTGTTGGAAGGTGCATTTCCCTGCCTAATCACGAACTTCTGGCGGAATCAAACTTTTGATGATATTTTCAGTTGATCTCAGCAACATTACCCGCATATCGATCCACTGGAACATGTTGTGCTCCTAAAACATGCTCTTCACGTTTTCATCGTTCTTTAATTCCACCCAAGTGAATGATACTCTCCCCTTGTCGAGCGTTGGACGTTTATACCGAACTAATTCCACCCTCCTTGTATCTCTGGGGTTGACTCCTTGGTTGAATTCATTAAGTTGATCCTTGAGACCTCTTAACGTTACACCGAGGCACCGAACCTTCAACCTCTGAGATTCTCCGCCATTGGATTCTGCATGAACGTCGATCCACCCGGCCATTGTTTCAAATCTACACAATTAAAAATTAAAAATAATCAATGAAAAACTCATTCAAACACTTGTAATGAAAATTTTACATAAACCCTAAAAATCTTAAATAAACCCTAAAAAATTTATAAAATTCGAAAAATATATAAATTTATGCAATATAACTCCATTATAACAAGTATTCATAATATTTGTTAATAGCATTTCAGATCTACAACATAATTATATTAAAACTAAATAAATCAAACCCTAAAAAATTTATATAATTCAAAGAAAAAAAAATAAGTTTAAGCAATATAACTCCATTATAACAAGTACTCATAATATTTGTTAATAGCATTTCAGATCTACAAATATTAAAAAAAAATCAAAATTTACAAGTTAAACTACAACTAAAATTATAAACATGTATACTAACTAAAATTTATCACAATAGCATAAGTGATAACTTATTTGTGATTTAGTGGAAAAAATTGGATGATTTGGTAGAGTTTTTTTTAGAGAGAGAGTGGAAATTTTGAATTTTTAGAGAGAGATGGTGATGATAGAGTGGCTGGAAGCTGGGTTCTGTGTGTTCTTATGTTACGAACACAACGACAGTTAACTACCGCTGACACCTGCGGAAGTTAACTGTCGGCGGTTTTCCCAGCGGTAGTTACCCTAACGTAATTTACTTGTGTCAATATGAAGTTTTTTATGTCAAAAAAGCAATTTTCGTAGAATACTCTACATTTGTGCCGGGTAAATGTCTAAATTCTAAGAAACCGACCCACATGTTACTCCAAATATTGAAAGTTAAGAATAGTCCAATCAATTTGAGCTTCTCAAAACTTGATAGGGGTGCTTCTTGAAATTATGGGGGTAGCACTATTAGTTTTCTAAAAATTTAGAAAATAAAATAAAAATAGATGTACAAATTGTGGTATCCATTGTTGTCAAACTTTAAAGTTAGCTGAATGGTGATTTTCCTTGCACGATTATATTGAAGAAGAAACTTTGTCTCACCGATATGGGTACATTTACACCTCCAACATTTTTAAGTTTGGAGTTTGTTTTTTGTTAACTACTCTCTCCGTCACTGTATATAAGCATTCATTTGACTTTATTTTTGTCTCTAAATAAACCCCTTTTCAAATTAATAGATGCATTTATTATTTTTTTCCTAAACATACCCCTAATTAATACTACTAACTTGTCTTGAAATATGAATAGTCAAATTTAATACACATACCAACAAAGAATAATTTGGTAATATTAACACATAAAATAGACGCATTAATTACACTGACAATTTTACTTAAGAAATGTGAAAAAAGCAAAAGGAACTTGCATATAGGGACGGAAGGAGTATTAAACTAATAAATGCATAAGTAAAATGCAAAGCAGAATAATATTTTAATTACCCCCTCGGTCCCAAGTTATATGACATTTTGATCGTTTCAAACAAATTAAAAAATGAAATTAATGTTATGTGAGAAAAGAAATTATACGTCATTTTACAAAATTATCATTCATTAATGGTACAAGAAATTTAAACTAAAGAATTGAAAGAGAAGAGAGTAATAAATAGTTGAGGTTATAACATGAAAAATAACATTTAATGTTTTATTGATATTGCAAAACGACTTATAATTTGGACAAAGTTTTTCTCCAAAACGACCTAGGGAGGAATAATTTATTGTGTGTTCAATAAAATGTATATAAGTGTGGCATTTATAGGCAACACTAATCATATTTGTCAAAATATCATGGCCTACTAAATTTAGCCTTACTCCGCCATTTTAGTGTGTGATTCTTCCCGTTGGTGGGAGTACACCTCACGTTTGGCTTGATTTCCTCTTCTTAGCCGAGTTTTTCATTTCCTCTATCCACATGAGCTTCTCTTCCTTGGAACATTGTTTCCAAAGTGTTAAGTTCCACTTGATTTAGACTATTTCCAACACTTCCGTAACTTTCATGATGAACCTATGTGGATTTGAGAAAGACTCGGTTGTTTAGTATTCAACAATTTTTTTCATTCAGCTAGCCTTCATTTGGTTAAGTGGCATTTGTGTTTTCGGTTTTCAACTAAGGTTATTTATTTTTAAGTGTAAACAAAATGTGTAGTATTTAACTAGAGTAGACTTGTAAAAAAAAAGAGTAGAGTTAACAATGAGAGTGAAAACAAGTTAGAAATAAATTAGGGACATATGTACAGGGGTACTATACTATTTTAAGGGGGGTTCTGCTTCCATTCTAGGACAAAGATCGTATCATTTTTGTTTTGTCGGCTTCGAACAAAATTTTACCTAGTAGAATGTTTCTCTCTAATAATTGCTACACTCTCTCTTAGAAAGGAGACAACTCATATGGTTTCCAATATAATAGAATTATTAATTTTAGCATCTAAACTTGCTATCCATATTACTCATCAAATAGAGAAATATTATTTGGAGAAAGATTATGTTTGTCCAACAAGAATTTTTTTTTGGTCAAGTAGTTTAATAGTTGGAACTCACGTATTTTAAACGCTGAGAAGTAGGGTTTTGGGGTTCGAACCCTAGCTCTTCCATATTAATGCACTGTCCCTACAACCGAGTTAAGTTCACAGAGACTTCAACAATGTATTTGTATGCTATATAGATACAATTTTGTATGTATATATGCTATAAAATTCTGTTTTTCGTTCTTCTCAAATCAAATGAATAATTATAATGGTATATTTTTGTAAAATTTCAAATAAATTGTCGAACTTTGATTGTTCAAATAACATTCTTCCACCGAATATATGTCTAATTTATGTTATTAAGAAGACAAAATAAAAATTTATAAAAATATAGTTTATCAGCATTAAATCCACCTGAAAAATATGACCATGTGTCATGGCCCCTACCTACTTGACACTTGCATACTCCACTAGCCTACATATAGTGCTACTCCTTAATACACTACTCAACCAAACCAATCATCCCTTCACTTTACATTCTCTCTTGTCCATTTTCCTTTCCTCTCTCCACCTTTAGCCTTTTCATCACATATGATTAGTTTTCCTTTCAAGTTTTTTCCTTAACTACATAAACAATTGTTCCTTTCTTTTCTATCTCTTTGTTCTTAAACTTGCCAAAATAATATTTTAATTCTTTTACATCCAAGTACTTTAGTGTCTTTGCCTTAATTTTTATTCTCATATTCTGTTCCTCTTCCTTGTTTTTCTATTATTAATCTTTCTTGAAACAAGTTGTTTTGGGCCATTTTCTCTCTTTGTTTGTGTACTCAACATAATTTCCATCAACAATGTTTACTTTATCTTCCACTACCAAAACCAACCTTCATCAAATGCAAACTTTCCACACTGAAAACAATAACAATAACAACCACCTCCATGATGCTGTTTTCTCTCCATACTTGAATATCAAAGAAGGAAAGTTTATAGCAAAAATTGGTGAATCAAGCCAAACAATCAATCCCTTTATCAATCACAGAAACTCTCCTCTTCATCAAGTGGAAAAGGCAGAAGAAATTGGAGTATTTGGAGCTGAAAAATACTTCAATAGAGGAGAAGTTGATACTCCAAGAGCTTCTACAAAGTACCTACCTCAGAGAAAGGAAACAATGGCTATAGAAACTAGAAAGTACCAAGTTGAGTATGGAACTCCAAGTATTAGCTCTGTGTCAACATGGAACAGCCAAAATGCACTCTTAAAGAGTGGAGTGAGAAATTCTATAGGGAATAGCAAAGAAAAAGAGCATGGTAAGAGTGTTCTATCAACTCTTCGTCTCAAATGCTCTTGTTCTGATAAGAATTCTGTTGATATCAATGACCATGCAAGTGAAATCAGTTTTAATAACAAAACTTCTAAGTATGGTGCAGTTCAAGGTAAAACAACACCAAAGAAAGTGTTCAATCTTGGTCTTGATGATGATCTTTCAGTTAGAATAAGAAAGCCTAGCTCAGAAATCTTACTCAATAAAGATGTTTACTTTCAAAAGCAAGAGAAGTTAAGGGTAGGATTAAATAATGAAAAGAATAGTTTGGCTTCTAACTCAAGAAATCATCTTGTTCAAATGCAAAATCCATTAGATGGAGAAAAGACACCAAGAAAATCACTTGAAGTATTTGGCTCACCAAATCCAATATTGATCAATAACAAAAGAAGTTCATTGAGCAATGATAAAAGGTTAATATTTCCAAAAATGGAAGAAATTGATAATGCAAACTATGATGATGATGATGCTGCAAGTGATGCAAGTTCAGATTTATTTGAGATTGAGAGTCTCAAAGGAAAACCCTCCAACAACAATTTTCTTACTAGACAGACATCAGATGCTGCTTCAAGTTGCCTTAGCCCGAATTGTTACGCGCCGAGTGAGGCAAGCATAGAATGGAGTGTGGTAACAGCAAGTGCTGCAGTTATGTCAGATTGTGAAGATCAAATGTCTGAGTTTACAATAAGGAGTCCAATAAGGACACCATTGAAACCAAAGGTTGCTAAGGAGACACCGAGGCGGCGGCCTGGCATGTTGTTGGGATGCAAGAGCCACAAAGCTGTTAGAGTTTCTGGTGATGCCTTTATAACTTATGAGAAACAAAGTTTAAGTCCAAAAATTAGTAGCAGAAACAAAAACAATACTAATTCTCAGGTGGCAAGGTTTCCAGGAGAGACAAATTATGGTGCAAAAAGGCATGGACAACAACATGGTTATACCACACCACCATTGCAGGCCTCTAACTCGCCACATGCTTCAAAGTTACTATACATTTAGCAATAGTTTGCTATGTAACACAAACACTTCAGATTTGAAGGCGTATAACAATTTGTGTCTGGTGTCCGACATATGTGGTTACAATCATGTCCTTTTATCAAATGTGTTAGTGTCGTGTTTGGTGCATGTGTCAGTGTTTCATAGATAATTCTAGACTTTTTAATTGTTTTGGAATATTTGCATTATGAATTAGTATAGTGCAAAAGGCAAAGAGGTATGGCTTCAAAAGTAAGCGTGTTTTTTTGTTTAGTAATAATGTTGATGTATTTTTCAGCTGAATTTTATATAATATTATGTTTGCTTTTAGTAATGGCAGTTTATGGTTAAAAAGTTGATGAAAATGAATGGTTTGTAGCCATGCTTTTGTTCTCTTATAAAGAAATGGAAGTAAAAGATGCTCAAATTGTGAATACATGAGAAGGTGTCTTTTCAATTGACCCCTTAAGCAAAAGATTGCTTCTATTGTATGATTTTGTTTTTATGCACTTTGTTGGGTATTTGGTATTGAAATGAGAATAAAACCAATTAGGAAAGTTCGTTTAGCATAGGGACTTTTAAGGAAAACTTTCACTATACAAATGGTGTTTTTTACTACATTTGATTGTGTTGTGGGGTATTTGAAACAGTGATTTCAATCCTACATATATAAGTTGGCATTTACTCTACATAACTAAGATTTGTGTCAATTAGGTTTTGTTACCAGTTGAAGTTAAAGTTATGGTGGTAAGATGAGTGAAATAAACACCCAGTGGTTGACCTCGAGGTGAACCACTTGAATGTGTTGCCGATTAATCAAGCATAATATTAACAATAATTTTACAAAAATAGAGCAGAGGTTATTCGAAATAAGAAAAGAGTGTTGGAGTATTGTATTATATCAATGGTGCAAGATATAAAGATGTTGGTGGATAGATAGAATAATACATTTTCATAATAGTGATTGTGGTGCCGGTTTGATTCTTCTCGGTATTAATTTTGTTAGGGTAGTTTTACTTCTTCAAACAAAAAAGCGATTGTGGTGCGGTCGCTACATAAAACTTTAGTTGTGTACCATAAACACCACACCTAATTCTAATGAAAACATCGGTTGAAAAGAGTACACACACTGCACCTTTTTGTTTTAGGTAGTTCATTTAAAAAAAACAATCGAAGCGGCTTATAATTTAAGACGGATGGAGTATATGATTTAACTTTTCAAATACACTTCATCAATGTAAATGTACTTTCACCAAAATACTATTTGGTTTAGCTTTTAAAACATATTTCATCTATTCAAATGTACTTTTTAGATTTTGTACTACTTACATGTCTTTTTTATCACTTCTTTCCGATCCTTTCACTTTTTCCCCACCCTCCTCGCTCTTGCCCTGTTTTTAGGATTCGGATTTACTGTTGTAGCAGGATCACAAAATCTCACGTGGTTACAGATATCAACCATTGATTAGAGATCGGATAGTCCTGATTACATTAACAATTTCACACATTTAAACGATCTCACCCGTTGATTTACACGGTCGAAAGTTGCTACTGCGACACACAATTACAACGAAAAATCCATTTCCCTTTTTTTGCTAAAAAAAATAGTCACATAACTCTTTCTCCATTTCGATCTCTATTCTAACAAATGTTCCATTTTAATTACTCAAGTTTCATTTTATTCCTTTCAGGTTTCACTGTTTGTAAGGATCAATATTTAAAAAATAAATAAATAAATCTCTTTCGCAAAAAATTATCACCGATAAATAAATAAAAAACGCTGGACACATAATTATCATTGAGAAATATATATATAAAAAAATGATAGGATGAATAATACATATAAAAACATAGGATAGATATTAAAATGAAAAGTTAATGTTTTAATAAAAAAATGTCATTGATCAATACACGGGGTCTATATTTTTATTCATATATTAATAAGAATGCCTTTTTTTTTTTTTGCAATTTATATGTCCTATATTTTTAATCATATATTATAACGGGAGCTTTTTTATATATTTATACATGTACCTATAGTTACCCATATTTTATAGGCCAAATACCTCCCTGAGTCCTTTAAGTTTCACGTTTGTTTTAGATAGGTCCTTTAAGTTTCTAAGGTTTCAGATAGGTCCTTTAAGTTTTGAGTTTGTTTTGGATAGGTCCTTTCTGTCAACCTCCGTTAAGCCAAAGTTGTTTTGTCCGTTAAGCAAAGCTGATCCGTTAAGTGGGTGAGGTGGTTCTCTATGACACTTGGCATCAATTTTTTCCCAGCCAGATCAACTTTGGCTTAATGGACATATCAACTTTGGCTTAACGGAGGTTGATAGAAAGGATCTATCTGAAACAAACTCGAAACTTAAAGGATCTATCTGAAACCTTAGAAACTTAAAGGACCTATCTGAAACCTTAGAAACTTAAAGGATCTATCTGAAACAAACATAAAACTTAAAGGACCCGAGGAGGTATTTGACCTATTCAAGATTCTTGGTTGTCCGAGGCAGCCTCTATTCTTCATTGTAAATTGGGTAGAGTTCCTTTTCTTTATCTGGGGCTGCCTATCGGCGGTGATCCTCGCAAATTGAAATTTTGGCAACCCTTGATTGACCTTATTAAATCCAGATTATCGGGATGGAAGAGTAAAAATCTATCTTTGGGTGGCCGTTTAGTTCTTTTAAAGTCTATCTTGTCCTCTCTTCCGGTCTACTTTCTTTCCTTCTTCAAAGCTCCCGCAGGTATCATTTCCTCTAATGAATCTATTTTTAACTGTTTTTTTTTGGGGGCTGTGAGGAGGTTAGGAAAATTTCTTGGATTAACTGGGACACTATTTGTACCAAAAAGGAGGATGGAGGCTTAGGAGTGCGGAGGATTCGGGAGTTTAATTTGGCATTACTTGGTAAATGGTGTTGGCGTATGCGGGTGGAAAATAGGAGTCTGTGGTATAGAGTTTTAGCGAGTAGATATGGGGAGGTAGGCGGTATAATAGTAAAGGATGGGCAGTTTAATTCCGTTTGGTGGAATAATTTAATAAATATAAAAAATGGGGCTGGTGGAGGTGTGCGGTGGTTTGATGATAATGTTGGGCGGGAGGTAGGCGACGGTGCCCATACTTTATTTTGGTGGGATCCTTGGATTGATGGGTTAGTTTTGAAGAATAGTTTTGGCCGCCTCTTTGATCTTGCTATTAATAAAATGGCAACGGTGGCTGAAATGTATTCGCTTGGGTGGGGGGAAGAGGGGGAAGCTTGGAAGTGGAGACGCCGTTTGTTTGCTTGGGAGGAGGAGAAGGTGCGGGAGTGTTGTGATATTTTAACTAATATTGTTTTGCAGCCTAATCATTCTGACAGGTGGATTTGGCACTTACATGCTTCCAGCAAATATATCGTCACTAGTGCTTATAACCATTTGCTAACACCAACTAGCAACAACTTGTCAGCAATTCATACGTCAGAAATCTGGAACAAGGAAGTGCCCCTGAAAATTAGTCTCTTTGCTTGGCGTCTATTGCAGGATCGATTACCAACAA
>Ga0228711_1009469_pt1 | contig 13209 bp, 4 predicted proteins | sample MedpolnodulmetaG_2_FD_177996 | JGI IMG/M metagenome (GOLD analysis project Ga0228711, IMG submission 177996) | Root nodule microbial communities from Medicago polymorpha collected in Santa Monica, California, United States - brown nodules | ecosystem: Host-associated > Plants > Roots > Nodule...
CCTATCCTTAATAAAATTCACTCAAGAGCACACATTAAATAACCAAATAAAATTATACTCTTAATTTTAATACAAGAGTTTGTTTATCATTTAAAAACAATTTTAAAGGGATTTTTGCTTCAACAACTTGAAGTTTGAGGGAGTGTTTTACATAGGAGTTGAAGAATTAGGTTAGAATTTGAAGGAACTCTTGTAAACATTGTAATCAACATTTGTTACATAGTTGATGACCTTGATGAAGGTGTACTTCATCAAGAAGAGTAGAGGTAGCTCTAGCGAGGACGAGAAAGAGCGAACTACAATAAAAATATCGCTGTTATTTCTCTTTCCATATCCTCTTTACTTCTTGCTATTGCATGTGATTAATTGAATAATTGATAGGTTAATTGTTAGTGTTGATATAAGTGGTTTTTCATTGAAAATTAACATAATTCATTGAGTTAAGTCTCACATAATTTCATTAGATAAATTGATTGCAAAGTCTATTCAATTCTTCAATTACACTTGCATTGTGTTTTTGATTTGATAGCTTAGTATTTTTGTTCATATAAGTTTGGTTTGAAATTGTATATTATTTTGTACTTTGTTCAAGGAATATTAACATTTGATTGTGTAATAAGATTTGAATCGTGAATCTCTCAATTATAAGATTAAATCTTATTTCTGATATATTTGTCTTTTTGATTCATTGATTGTGATTGTTCGAGCACGAACCCAATAGTCAATTTTGTTAAAGATCGTTTTCATTAAAACATCAGAAAATATTTTAAAAAGCTATTCACTCCCCTCTAGCTTGGTAACCATCTATCCATATAGATCAACAATTATTATATATAGTATAGATGAACCAATCAATTTAGATTATTTAATTTAAAGAAAAAGATAGTTTAACTCGGTGTTACATAGATTTTCTCCAACACTATTTAACACTTCATTTTCTCTATCTTTGATTTCTTCGACACTTATTTAACACTTCATTTTCAATTGTATCATCAATCTATCACTAGAGATGTCAAAAAGTTCGAGTCTAACCTAAAAAATGGACTGGTCAATTGGTCTGACCCTTTTTAATAGCTCTATCACATCATTATTTCTTATCTCTTTCTATCTCAAGCTGTATACACATTATAAATATTTTCCTATTGAAGTATCTATCAAATATTTCGCATATGAATATTAGATTGATTGTTTCTTTTTTTTTTTTCTTTCATTTTTTATTAGAGTAATTGCTAACTTGGAGAAGTGTCATGTATAGTTTACAATCAGATTAATTGAGATTTTTTTTTACAAAGGTTAATTGATTCTTAAAAATTATTTAAAACATTGTTGACGATCCACGCCACTGTATTTAAGTAGAAGTTCATGCACGAGATTGTAACATGAGTTACATAATCGATGTTGATTAAAAAAAAAATACAAGACAAACAAATATTAGTTGAATTAAAACACACTAATATTGGTTGCATTTTTGTGTCAAATTGACGTCGATTGGTTCACTATTGCAGTCGTGCGTATCAGTAATACCAATAAGCTTCTACTTATGAAGAGTGTTACCAATATTTATTAAAGTTTCGAATAATTAATTTCTCAAACATTAGTACACCATAGACCATATATATGTGATACTTTCCCAATTCCCATCCTAATTACACAACATTAGTACTAACCTTTTATTTTTTGACAGATAGTACTAACTTTTTTTAACGTCTTTAACTTTATTAAAAGCTAAATTGCTCATAATTGTGCAAAATTAGTCTATCAAGTTTGAACTCAATTATATGAATGCGGTCCCTCTTGCACTATTTCTATGTTATTCATTGATTTGAATGCTGAAAACATGATTTATTTTTTTTTTAAATGATATTTCTATGTTAAACATGACTCGTCACAATTTTTTCTATGTTAAACATGATTTGTCACAATTTTTTGACTGTTGAAAACATGATTTTTCTATGTTAAACATGATTTGTAACAATTTTTTTATAACTTTATTTCTCATACTCACACGTTGTTTTTATCCTCTCTCTTACTTTTTTCTCTCCATTATTTTTTACCAATAAGAATAGAGAAAAACATGGTTATTATGAAGGCGGGCCCTGTGCAAATGCATCAAGGCCCTTGACACATGGCCTCAAAATTTGAAAAAAGCAAAAAATAAAATAAAGGTTTAATTGCACTTTTGACCCCTATCTTTTCAAAAGTTGCGATTTTGACTCTCTAACTAATTACACGTGGCACCTCACTTAAGGGATGTGGGTCAAAATTGCAATTAAGCCTAAAATAAATGGTACCTATGGTCAAAATTTGTCACTAAAGGTTCTTTTTCCGTAGGTAAAAGTTTGAAAGACAACAATTTGTTGTCAATTATGCATTATCAATGGGTAAGTGCCTATTTGTATGTGGGTAAAAGTCCTGCTCAAAACATTACTCATATAGTTATCTACAACTTATTTTCCTGTAACTATAGGCGGTGTTAGATTTTCTTTCAATTATTTTTAAAATGAGAAATTGTCAAGATTATAACAGGGCCTCCGAATTATCGAGAACAGCCATGATTATCATCAAAATTATCATTAAATAGATGTATAAATATCATTTTTTTTTTAAGTTAAGGTAAAATGTAATAGACAAAGCTCTTTTTTTTTTGTTTTTGACAATAGACAGAGCTCTCTTAGTAAGTTCAAGAATTTTTTCCTTTTTTTACATGAAACAAATCAGCAGCTATATTACTAGTTCATGTTATCACTTATCATACAAGTACACTTGCACAACGTTCAATAATAAACTTGGCAAGTCAGAAAGCATGTCTCCTCGTCAGTTTTTTGGATACATCGAATAATTAATGTATCTGACCTGTAAATGTGAGCACCACATATATTAATTATTCAATGTATTTAAAAAAATGTTTTTTTTTTGCTTATAAATATAATCGGATGGAATAACACCAACCATCGTGCTTATTTGATTTTTTTTCTCATGCAACGTACACGATAAGTATCATACCTCCTCCGTACTTAAATCACAATTTCCTCACTCTTTTCACTACAACTCTTATTATCTCCTCTCCAAAATCCACTTTACCTTGTCAACATGGTTCCCAAACCCATCATAATAACATGTAAACAACCACCAACAACTTATATCCCTCAATTTAACACATCATCCGTCAGAACCGAAGAAAAACCTCAAACATTACAACCTAAGACACTAAGAACCACCCCTACAAAAACTCTTCTTGCTCTTCTCATCACCACCACCCAAAAACTCAAAAAGACAAACAAGACACTACAAACATCATCAATCCCAACACTGATACTCAACACACTCGACGACATCATCAACACCTTCGTAGACCCACCAATAAAACCATCGGTAGATCCAAGACATGTTTTGTCCCAAAACTTCGCACCAGTCCTAGACGAACTCCCTCCAACACAATGCAAAGTCATTAAAGGCACACTTCCACCGTCACTTAACGGTGTTTACATAAGAAACGGACCAAACCCACAGTTCCTTCCACGTGGACCTTACCATCTCTTTGACGGTGACGGCATGCTTCATGCTGTTAAAATCACAAACGGAAAAGCCACACTATGTAGCCGTTACGTTCAAACCTATAAATACAAAATCGAAAACGAAGCTGGTTACCAAATTCTCCCAAACGTGTTTTCTGGTTTCAACTCGCTTATTGGTTTAGCGGCACGTGGATCCGTGGCTGTAGCACGTGTGTTAACTGGTCAGTATAATCCAATTAACGGCATTGGATTGATCAACACAAGTTTAGCTCTGTTTGGTAACCGTCTTTTTGCTTTAGGAGAATCAGATCTTCCTTATGAAATCAAACTTACACCAAACGGGGATATCCAAACAATCGGCCGTTATGATTTTGACGGCAAACTCTTCATGAATATGACTGCGCATCCTAAAATTGACTCCGACACAGGTGAATGTTTTGCTTACCGTTACGGTCTCATTCGACCTTTTTTAACCTATTTCCGTTTTGATTCAAATGGTGTTAAACACAATGACGTTCCAGTTTTCTCTATGAAAAGACCTTCTTTTCTTCATGATTTCGCAATTACAAAAAAGTACGCTGTGTTCGCTGATATACAGCTTGAAATTAATCCTCTTGACATGATTTTCGGTGGTTCTCCGGTAAGGTCGGATCCATCCAAAGTTCCAAGGATCGGAATTCTACCTCGTTATGCTGATAACGAGTCGAAGATGAAGTGGTTTGATGTTCCTGGGCTTAATATTATGCATTTGATAAACGCATGGGATGAGGAAGATGGGAAAACAGTGACAGTAGTTGCACCGAATATTCTCTCCGTGGAACATATGATGGAGAGAATAGAGCTTATTCATGAGATGATTGAGAAAGTGAGAATTAACGTAGAAACGGGGATAGTAACAAGACAACCGTTATCAGCAAGAAATCTTGATTTGGCAGTGATAAACAATGAGTTTTTAGGGAAGAAACACAGGTTTATTTACGCGGCGATTGGGAATCCAATGCCGAAGTTTTCGGGTGTGGTGAAGATAGATGTGTTGAAAGGGGAGGAAATTGGATGTAGGTTGTATGGAGAAGGTTGTTACGGTGGCGAGCCGTTTTTCGTGGCGAAGGAGGATGGTGAAGAAGAGGATGATGGTTATTTAGTGAGTTATGTGCATGATGAGAAGAAGGGAGAGTCAATGTTTTTGGTGATGGATGCAAAGTCGCCGGAGTTTGAGATTGTGGCGGAGGTGAAGTTGCCAAGGAGGGTGCCGTATGGTTTTCATGGATTGTTTGTGAAAGAGAGTGACATCACCAAGTTGTCGGTGTTGTAGGGAAGACATAGTTGTCTTGTTCTTAGATATAGGATTGTTGTTAGGGCGATTAATGCTACATTCCACTTATAGTAAGTGCACACTAGTAGCATTTGATTTGGAGGTATCAGACTTCATTTCAATTTTCCTTCACGCTAGTTAAATCCAGCTGATGCAAGGGAATGCGACTTATATGCAATAATTGCATGGAATGCATGAAATTTATTATATACTCTATTTGGATAAACAACTTTTTATTTTTCTTCTTCAAATTATAGCAAAAATGTTCATAGAAAGCGTTTATATATGGGAAAATGCTCTATATCCCAATAAATTGAATCAGGAAAGTGTCCCGACCGTTTAAAATACTACTGCATTAATTGTTGCTGACGTCATGTTTGGTAAGTGGAAGCACTTTTTTTTTTTGTTATCAAAACAATTTCCAAATCGTGAAGCTTTCGTTGGATATTTTATCAGGATGTCCTCGTAAGCTTAACTCAGTTGATATAAACAATGCATAATATATGCAAAGTCCAGGGTTCAAACCTCAGCCACCACAAACAAACAAAAAAATTATCAGGATATATGACATTCCCCTTATATATAACCCATTTTTATTACAAAAGATAATGTAGTCAAAATAACTTTCTATATAAAAATTAAATTGAGCATCGGATAAGAAAACAAATATAGTCAAAATAACTTTCAAATGATTATCAGTTATTTATATAAGTTATATTGGAGAGATGAAAATAAGTTGAAAATAACTTATAAACTTAACATAAACTGTGTTAATAAATTATCTCAAAACAATCTCACAAATGTTTATGCTCGCTCAAATAAATCAATTCAAACACGTTTGTAATGAGACAAGTTTAATTCACCATGTAAATACTAAATGGCTAAGTTGTTTTTCCCCTTTCACCCGGTTGTCTGGCAACTTATTTTTTCTTTCAAACCAATTTTAGCTTAATCATATAAGGATAACAGTTGGTTTGATTCACAATTTGAAGTTTTTACCTAGGTGTAAGTGTAACTTTCCAAAATTTTAATCCTACCTGGTGGTGAGAGGAAATAAGTTTCAAAAACTTGCACTTAGTAACTTGAAACAACTTCACAAAATATAAATATAAATATTTCAAACTTTTTATTTATTATAGAAAGCCAATACTTTATCCCGATTCACTATCATTGACATGATTCACTAACATTCTAAATAATTGATTCTTTTCCATACTTCCATGGCAGGTTCACGCAGATTCTTGACTTACTTTATAACTCATCTCAATGGTAATCACAAAACAACCAATTTCTATTTGTTTCAAGACATGGCTATCTCAATTGATTGGCCAAATTCAACCTTCAATTTTGAAGCAATAGCAATTTATTAACTAGGCCCCATTCAAACATCCATCTGAGCCTAAGCAATGCCAGAAGGAGGTTAAGGCTCTGTTTAGATAAACAACTTAATTAAGCGTTTAGAACTTGCATGCGCGTTTATTAAATAAACGGTATGTGTAAGATTTTTATTTTTTTGGGTCTAGGTGTAAGATTTTTTTATATTAAAAGATAAAATAATATCGAACTATTTTCATATAAGTTTGATTTAGGAATATTTTCATATAAGTTAGAAACTATTCTTAAAGAACTTATGGAGATAATATTTTTTGTTAAAACAATAAAGTGAAAGCATCAAGTGATAGCTATGACTTTCCAACTAAGTTTAAATAGGTTGTTTCAAAAAAACTCTTCCAAACCGTTTCACAAGTGTTTATGTTAGTAGATAAATACAAATAAGTAAATCCACATAGACATAAAACCAAGTACTCAAATTGATCATGACTTGATTAAAGGAAGCAAATCTAATTGAACCAATCTGATTAAAATAGCTACACACTTATTCAAATTTCTCCAATCTGATTACAGCCAAGCAAATCTGATTAAATCTTCAATTTAGGTAACACCCACCGTTTGCTACAAACACCAGAACAAGCAACCTAAGCCATAAAACTTTCGGTACATATAAAATCAATTAACAAAAGGGCTACTTGAAAAAAAAAACTACTCCAAATCAAGATCAGAACATTACATTCGTTTAGCAACCTAGTTTTATCATGATATCAACATTTTTTATCCCCAAATCAGTTTCACATTCATCTGCCCGTTTACTATCTAGAATGGAATTTAAACAAGAGTTCTTCATAATACTTTTATATGCAATTAAAGACTATCACAAGTTTGAAACTGCAAAAGTATGTGTAAATTTCAGTATATTTTAAAAGCTTCCATTCAACATCTTTAACATGTACGTATGTACAACCTACTTAGTTAGTTCATGCTTGAAGAACTGCCACAAAGCAATTCTTAATTTTTCAAACAGTGATTCACAAACTTGTACAAACCATTCTGCATGTAATTAACCCATAAACATGGCATTCCAACTATCAACATTTCTTTCATTTCAAGTAGTTTCAAACACCATTTTTGCATCTCTTAGTGTATCAAACTATACTGCACATGATTTTGCATCCTTCCACAAGCCTTGGGAGCACTAGAAAATGTAAAACTATCATTCTTTATCCCTATCCTTTCCATCTCCTAGAAATCTTCAAGAATCTCAGAGAAATGCCTTTCCCTATAACCACCGACAATTTTCGCAGTCCAAAATGGTAGATTTTTGTTTATGTCTATTGATCAAGGATCGGTAGGGACGGAAACATAAGATAAAAATCTGCATGGTAGGAACGTGGACGAGTTATTTTGTGTGATGGGACCTGGAAATAGTTTGAGGGACTATATTGTTTTGACATTATACGTCGGTTACTCACGTTATTATTAGTCAAAAAATAAATATTCACGTTTTCTTGGTACAAGAAAATACTCACATTATTAGTTACTAGTGTTAACTTGTTTTTTTTTCTCATTGTGCGTGTAAAAAACTTGTGGAATTTCTATTAAAATTATTTTGATTTTGATTAAAATTATAGATATAAATAATAGATATTTACACTTTAATATAGAAACAAACTATACTTATATTATTCAATGATATAAAAAATATAATATAAATTCTTATCTTTTTAATTAACACCAATAAAATAAAAAATTTATAGTTGTTATAAATATTAATAGTAGATGTCCAAATAACAAAAAGGTTAATGGGTCATACCACTAGGTTATTGGGTTTAGGTTAATAGTACATTGGTGAATAAGAATATTTCTCTTTATTCTCTCTTCTTCTCCTTCTCCCTATCTCTATTTACTTATATTCATAACACGTTATCGGCATGCTCTAGTCAATTAAGAAAGGTATATGAATCTTCTCAATCTATTATAATATATAAAAATAAGTTATACTTTTGTATCGATGATTATAAGCTACTGTTACAATTCTATCAAATGGAATCAGTGCCTTATAGATACACATAATTGTTGTTATTTAAATGATATGTTCCAATGTGTGTATTTCATATGTTTGCTTTCAATCGTATAGGCCGTGTGGATAATTGAATTAGTTAATCTAATATTTCATACGACTCATTTATGCTATGCCTTTTTTTTCTCTCTTTTTTTTTGAAAGATTATACTACGCCTATTTGTAACGATAATTGATCACCGGAGATCACGTTAGTTTCATTATTGATTCCTCCTTGCAATCAAAACTCATACAATGAGATTACAGAAAATAATCAAATACAATAATTCTTTTTTAATTGTTGAATTCCTGAAGAATTAAACGTCCATGCATCCTTGAACAACTGCATAAAGATTGATCTCATATTGAGATCTATTGTTGAGTTCTTGAAGAACTCAATATTATTCTCTATGAATTTCTAAAGAATTCTAAAGTATTAATTCATGAAGAATTGCACAAAGAATTGATTGTGTCCTGATAACTTAAAAACTAAATTTTTATTCTCCATGAATTCCTGAAGAATTCAATTGTGAACATAAATTTGATTTTTTTTCATCTATGATTTCATGAAGAATTCAATAGCAATGCATCCGTGAAGGATTGCTTAAACAATTGATATTGTTGTTTAGATGTGTTGAATAGTTCTTGAAGAACTTAAAAACCAAATTTTATTCTATATGAATTTTAGAAGAATTCAAAAGTTTATAGTTCATTCTCTACAAATTTCAGAATAATTCAAAAAGTATCAAATTATGTTTAAATTTGTTGGTTAGTTCATGAAGAACTTAAAATAAATAAAAAAAAACCAATTTTTTATCTTAAGGAATTCAACAGTGATGCATCATTAAATTCCATGTAATTGATTTGATTGTGAATACTATTAGCTTTGAATTCTTGAAGAATTCAATAAAGAATTCAACACAATATTGGAGTTAAATATGGCTCAAGTTTTTCATTTTGATATGAACAAAAATTATGGAACAAATTAATCAAAGATGGACACGTAGTTAGAGCACAGTTTTATGGAACAAACAATTTTAAGATAGACACCTAATATAACACATATTTAGGATCCAGAAGTCCTAACTCAACTGACAAAATGCCGAAATTGTTAGGCTGGATGCTATGATTGGGGTTCGAACCTCGGTACCTCACTTGTGTGTGTGAGTTTATAATAATTTTGTCATTTCTTCTATCTATAAAAAAAAATATATAACACATATTTAAGAACAAATCAGCATTTTTTTTTTTGGATCCGAAGAAAAAGGTATTCTATCTCTTTCGAAACATCTTTATTCAAAGGAAATTTAAACTGCAGATATGGGTCCACAAAGATGATTTTGTTATCGATGCTTTAATTTTATGCACTTCAATTTTACGTGATGTTACAAAAACAAAATTAAAATATTAATTTTTTTACTATGAGTAATTGCTGGAATGAATCCAAGGAAATAATTCTTTTATAAGTGGTTAAGTTTGAAACTTTTAAGTATTTTTCCCAATTTTTTATGACCCTAAATTATTAAAATTTGGTTTTATTTTATTTATGCTGGACATTTGAAAGTTATCATGTTATTTTATATGGTCAGTATATGAAACTTAATTTCAATTTTATTTCAATTAGGGAATTTGTAAACATATAAAGAATTGTATTATTCACTCCCTTTTCATTGCACAAATGAAATAAATACTGAAACCAGAAGTTTTGAGTTTATTTTATGGAATTTATATGCTAACCATCATCGTTATATAAGAAAATAAATTTGATTGATATAGTTTTCTTCCCTTCAAATATGGAGATCATTTTTTATACGGTTCAGGAAGAACTACAAATTTAATAGTAAAACATCACTTTAAGATTGTTCAAAGAATGAAATTTTCTTGATCATACATAGTTTATGAAGATTTGGTTTTAAGTTCCTGAAGAACTAAACCTATACATCTATGAAATTCGTTTTTGAGTTCATGAAGAACTATACATTTCGACTATGATCACAATTTATAAGACCTATTTGTTAACCTGAAGAAAAAACATGAAGGTTAGATATTGCGTTCTTGAAGAAGTATACATTTAGATCATGATAGAAATTTATAAGATTCATTTAATCTTCACATTGATACGAAAAAGAAAAAGAAAAAGATAAGGACAATACGTTAATTTATATACCACTCAAATATGCTCCTGAAGTAGCAAATTTGAGAAAACATCTTCAACAATATTTTTGAAATATTAGTTAAATTTATAAATGAGAAAAGATTGATTATTGATTAAAATAGTGAAAGGTCACATAATAAAATGAACGTCATTCCTAGAAGTGAATGATCCTAGAAGTGAATGATTCATCCTATTGGTTTATATAACCAACATTGTGGTTATAATAGTTGTTTTAGTAAATATCACTATTGATATGATACATGTCAAAGTCATAAAGTCAATTAGTCAATTAGTCCGACCCATTTTTAACAGTTCTAACTAGCATTTCTATCACATCATTATATCTTGCCTCTTTCTATCTCAAAGTGTATGCACATTATTAATATTTTTCTACTGAAGTGTCTATCAAATACCTTCCTTATGAATATTAGATTGATTGTTTTTTGTCTTTTTTGATTAGAGTAATTGCTAAGTTGGAGAAGTGTCATGTATAGTTTACAATTAGGTTTATTGATTTTTTTTATTAGGTTTATTTAAAACATTGTTTTTTTTTTTACAGAATTATTTAAAACATTGTTGACGATCCACGCCACTGTATTTGAGTAGAAGTTCATGCATGAGTTAGTACTAATGTTTCTAATTAGGATGGGAATTGGGTAAAGTATCACATATATATGGTCTATGGTGGACAAATTGTTTGAGAAATTAATCGAAACTTTAATAAATACTGGTAATACTCTTCATAAGTAAGCTTATTGGTATTACTCGAAGAAACTAAGCCAACCAATATTAGTGTGTTTTAATTCAACTAATATTTTGTTTGTCTTGTATTTTTTTTAAGGTTAAATATGTTTTTGTCTTTATAAATATATCAATTTTTGTTTTAGTCTCTCTAAAAGTTTTCTTCAACTTTTAGTCCCTATTTTTAATTTAATTTTTGTATTTTTTAATAAAATTATGCATAAATGTGTAAAATATTTTTAAAAAATCCAAAATTTTTTTTTTTTTTTAACAATTCACAAATTAAATATGAATTTTTAACCATAAAAAATATAAAAAATTCATGTTTTGTTAAAAAAAATTAATTTTTTGTGAGAGAGATTCTTATAATATTATAATTTTTTCTGCAAAATTTCATTCAAAAATATAAATTATACATATGAGTTTACTTTAAAGGAGGAACTAAAAGTGAAGATAGAAAATTTGAGGGACTAAAAGTTGAAGAATTTTTTATAGAGGGACAAGTTGAAGAATTTTTTTAGAGGGACTAAAGTGAAAAGTTGACATATTTATGGGGACCAAAAACATATTTAACCCTTTTTTTAATCAATGTCGATCATGTTACAAATTAAATTGCTACATCAATTAATGTTTTTAATTTATATAGTAATTTAAAATGTTTTAATTGGTTGTGTATACAAAGTTGTTTTACACCACCAACCCATGCTATTAAACTCTTCAAAATTTTGAGGGACTCTAGCATATCTCAATTCTCAGCAATGAAACTTAAAAAAAAAAAAAAAAAAAAAATTTATTTTTTCTTTTTTAAAAGTTAAATTGCTCAGAATTGTGCAAAATTAGTCTATCAAGTCTGAACTCAATTATATGAATGCGGTCCCTCAAGTATCATGATTTAGGTGTATGCTTTCATTTGCACCACATGGATGTATACTTGTTTGTAACAATATATCTTTTATCCTCTTACATTATTCCTTATGCTATTCATTGATATGACTGCTGAAAACATGATTTTTTTAGGTTAATAGAGAGAGCTCTTAGTAAGTTTAAGCATTTCTTCCTTTTTTTTACATGAAACAAATCAGCAGCAATATTAGTTCATGTTACCACTTATCATACAAGTAAACTTACCGTAAAAAAAAATAAAAAAATAGAACTAAACTTGGCAAGTCAGAAACCATATGTCTCCTAATAATAATAAATAATAATTCAAGTAAAGGAAATACCACCAACCATCAACAATCGTACGTACGTATTTTATTTTTTCTCATGCAACGTACACGATAAGTATCATACCTCCCTCCTTACCTCTATCACAATTTCCTCACTCTTACACTACAACTCTTACTATCTCCTCTCCAAAATCCACTTTACCTTATCAACATGGTTCCCAAACCCATCATAATTACAACAACTAAACAACCACCCACAATTCCTATCCCTCAATTTAACATAGCATCCGTCAGAACCGAAGAAAAACCCCAAACATCACAGCCTAAGACACTAACAACCACCCCAACACCCCCTACAAAAACTCTTCATGCACTTTTCACCACCACGACCCAAAAACTCAAAAACACAAACAAAAGACTACAAACATCATCAATCCCAGCACTGATACTCAACACACTCGACGACATTATCAACACCTTCATAGACCCACCAATAAAACCATCGGTAGATCCAAGACATGTTCTGTCCCAAAACTTTGCACCAGTCCTAGACGAACTCCCTCCAACACAATGTGAAATCATCAAAGGCACACTTCCACCGTCACTTAACGGCGCTTACATAAGAAACGGACCAAACCCACAGTTCCTTCCACTACAAGAAAGCTTGAGGATTCCGACCAAAAATTTCCGAGGAACAATGGTTTCTCGTTAAAATTAAGGATTTCCGAGGAACTTTTTCCTCGGTATACACATGTAAGAATCTCAGCTACTACGCGCTTTTCAAAGTTAAATACCGAGGAAAATGTTCCTCGGAAAACATGTTGTCATTATTAAATTCTTTTCAAAGCGTGTATGACCGTTGTAATGTATTAAACAAGGATTTTATATAGTATGGCAGCTGTAATAATTTCCCTCAGTTATTT
>Ga0228711_1009471_pt1 | contig 13207 bp, 10 predicted proteins | sample MedpolnodulmetaG_2_FD_177996 | JGI IMG/M metagenome (GOLD analysis project Ga0228711, IMG submission 177996) | Root nodule microbial communities from Medicago polymorpha collected in Santa Monica, California, United States - brown nodules | ecosystem: Host-associated > Plants > Roots > Nodule...
TTGTATACTAGCTCTATTTTTTCGGGACATTCATAATACTTTTTTTGGTACTAGGCTATAGCAGCTCTATAATGTAGCAAGATTTGAACAAATTGATATTGTATTGCGATACGCTATTTAGTATAAATTGTAGTTAAAAAACGCTATAGCAGCATTATATCACTGTAAAGTAGCAGAATTTGAACAAACTGCTAGTTATTTGTCATTGACAATGCTATTGTTACTGGAGGGTGATATTTCCAAGAATACGTAGATAGATTTCATTCTTTTGCTATTACTTGTAACAGAAGCTCACTTAAGTTAGAACTTAATCCTTTTTTTTTTTATTTACAATAATCCATTCTGGTTCTTAGTAGGTAATTCCTTGCCAAATTGAATGTCATTGCTTGTTGGCTTTGAATTCTTATCATTCTGAGCATAAATAAATGCAATTATGTTAATTGTAATTTTTATATATCATCTTTTAAACTGTATTTTCTTGTTATCATATTGCAGAAGTCATACATTGAATATCCCAAGGATACAAATACGCCACCGCCACCAGAGGAACTTAGGGAAATGGCGAGGGAGCTAGCTCGCAAAAGGAACAATCACTGATGCTCCTTGTGGGTCGGTTGTGCTTTAGTGGTTATGTACTAGTATCACTTATTATACGGTTAAATATGCTGTTGGCATGTATATTGATGAATGAGTTCTAAACTACTCCAAATAAAAGGTTTATTTTCCCCCCCTTGTTTGTGAAATTCTGAAGTTGTAAACATACTTGTAGTTTCTTTATAGTTAATCATATTTTTAAGCCCAAAACACATGTAATAATAATTTTAAAATTGTGTTTTATATCTCACAGTAAGTTCTTGTCAATATGAGTATTGGCAAAGGATGACATTCAAGGCAATTGTACAATTAAAATTTAAAACTAATTTCAATTAGCTTTTCATCTAAGGTGTGAATTGAAACCGGGTGTCGTACATGCAATGTTTTAAAATCAAACCAAATTGAACAATTCAACCATGAGCGAACGTAGTCTAAGTTTGTCATTTAAGCGGTTTGACTGTGGTTTTGTTCCAGTTTGAACAGTTTGATCCCGGTTCTATCCTGGTTTGCACGATTTAAAGTAGTTGAATTATGACCAAGAGCAAAGATCTTGCCGGTTTGATGTCTGCTCTGGTGTTTAATACATTGCATATATCGAGACAACCGGATTCTTTTAATTTAAACACAAGGGAGTCCATAGACTTGACATATCTATACCTTTGGCCATCCTGATAGAGATTTTATCTGTGTTTTCTAGCAACAACATTTTCTTTTCTGCATGAAGCCTTGCTTTCTTATTCATTTTCAAGAAGCTATATCAACAAAACTTGGAGTTAGCTCATAAAGATTGGAGACTAGTTTTCGTTTGACATGACTCATGACATGAGTATTCAATATGGTTAGGAAATAGTAAGCGTTTGTGATGGTATAATGTCTACAATGAATGTTGACTTCTTTCTTATGAATTTTCCTTAAGAAAATGGAACATATTGTTAAGTAAACGAGTCATTGTTAACAATTTCACGATGGAATGACAAACTAGTTTAACATTGCATGGACAGGTTGATGGAGAGAACGTTCTCGTTGAATTATTGTTACTATTGACCAATGTTGTTAAATAGAGGTTATAGCGGCTCTATAGCTTAGCGGAATTTAAAGAAATTGTTATTGTTCTATGATATGCTATTGAGTACAAAATGCTGTCAAATAGCGGTGCTATAGCATCGTTATTGTATGCCCGAATACAATTTTCAATCCACTTCACAGGTAAGGTTTGAATTGATTACTTGGACTTTAGTTGATGTTGGAATTTTCAAGTTAATTGCTTCGAAAGGTAGAAGAACAAAAAATAATCACTAGCGTTACCGGTATATCTGGCATGATATCTGTTAGTCTGACTGATTCTCGATTAGTCTCCATCATTTCCTTCTTTCAGTTCAATTGCATGTTCTAGAATTAATTAATAAGCTGATGAAGAAAACTTTTTGATGCTCTATACAAGGATTGATTGAAAGGAATTGAATTTGAAAAAGAAAAGTAATTTTCTGGTCTTGTGGCCTCACTTCGACTTCTCTGTGCAATAGAAATTTGGTGTGAGTAAGATATTCAAGAGACTACAAAACATTTACCGATAGGTACTGTGAACTGAATATATTTCAAAGCTCTAAATAATTTACAACCACTAATGTGTTTATATAGGCTAATGTAACTTGATGGGCAAGACTACTAAACTAATGGGCCCAATACACATAACCAATAATAATAATTAAAATAAATTATTTACAACACTCCCCATCAAGCTGGTGAATGAATATCAATCATTCCCAGCTTGGAAACAAATTTTTCAAAGTTATTGCTGTTCAACCCCTTTGTTAGAAGATCTGCAAGATTGCCTTGGGAAGAGACATATGGAGTGCAAATTAGACCATTGTCTAACTTTTCTTTGATAAAGTGTCTGTCAACTTCAATATGTTTGGTTTTGTCATGCTGCAATGGATTATGGGCTATGCTAATAGCAAATTTATTATCACAATAGAGCCTCATTGGTTCATCAATCTTTATCCTCAAGTCTTCCAAGATGCTTCCCAACCATAGTAATTCACATATCCCCTGTGCCATTGCCCTGAACTCTGCTTTAGCACTAGATCTGGATACCACACTTTGTTTTTTACTTTTCCAAGTCACAAGGTTCCCACCCAAGAAAGTGCAATATCCTGTAGTCGATCTCCTATCCACAATTGACCCTGCATAGTCCGCATCAGTGTATGCTTCAAGTCCCACACTTCCATTCCTTTCGAACAAAATTCCTCTACCTGGGGTTCCTTTCAAATATTGCACAATTCGAAGTGCGACTTGTAAATGAATCTCCTTTGGTTGGTGCATGAATTGGCTGACTAAACTTACAGCAAAAGCAACATCAGGTCTAGTATGTGAGAGATATATAAGCTTGCCGACTAACCTTTGATACATTTCTTTATTAACTGCAACATCTTCTTCTGCATTCCCCACTTCACATTTGGATCAATTGGTGTACTTGCAGGCTTGCATGTTGTCTTGTCAGTCTCTTGCAGAACATCTGTAATGTATTTCTGTTGAGATATGAAAATTCCTTTTTTAGAGTGAGCCACTTCAATTCCCAAAAAATACTTTAATTTTCCCAAGGTCTTGATCTCGAACTCTTTGGCTAAGTGTTGGCCTAACAGTTTTGCTCCTCTTCATCATCACTTGTCACTATAATGTCATCCACATATACCAGCAGCACTGTTACTCCCCCTGTTTCAGAGTGTTTGACAAATAAAGTATGGTCTCTTTGGCTTTGATTGAATTCCAAACCTACCATAACTTTAGAAAATCTACCAAACCATGCACGTGGTGATTGCTTTAGCCCATATAAAGCTTTTTTTAACTTGCACAAGGTGTTGACAGTAGTATGTTCATCGTATCCAGGGGCACATTCATGTATATCTCCTCTTCAAATTCTCCATGAAAGAAGACATTTTTCACATCAAATTGGTGCAAGTTCCAATTGTAGTTAGCTGCTAAAGATAATATCACTCTGACAGTATTCATTTTTGCAACTGGAGCAAATGTCTCTGAGTAATCTATTCCATAAGTCTGAGTGAATCATTTGGCTACCAATCTTGCCTTGTATCTCTCAATAGAACCATCAACCTTGTATTTTACGGTGTATATCCATTTGCACCCTACAGGTTTCTTTCCATTTGGTAAAGGAACCAATTCCCAAGTATTGTTCTTATCCAGTGCCTCCATTTCCACGTCCATGGCTTGTTTCCATTTCCTGTCAGACAATGCCTTAGATAAAGAGGTAGGTATAATGGTAGTGTTTAGGTTGGTGAGGAAGGCTTTATAGGTGAGTGATAACTGTTCAAAGCATAGGTAGCTGGAAAGAGGGTAGAGTGGCTTATTGGTACAAGTTCTAGGATTTTTCTAAGGGCAACTAGAAGATGTAATTCTTCAGAATCTATTGGTGGTACTTCTCTGGATTTTTCGTTTCTTACGCTCTATTGGGTTGGATTCTGGTTCCTCATGTGAGGATGAGTTAGATTATGGTTCATGTGCATGAGAAAATTCAAAAACTGAATCACAAGAATTTGAAGGGTCAAGTAAAGTTACCTCATGTAATGTCGGATCAGACTCTTGGATATGAGTAGATTCATGAATGGTCTTTCTTCGTGTATACATTCTTATATTTTTCCCATATCTTACATCGGCTTCAACATTTACATGTTTTTCAGAATCAACTTCTGTCTCAACATTGTCACCTTCAGTTTCAACTTTTGGTCCTAAATTAAGATTAGGAAGTAAAAGAGACTCATCTTCCTTACATGAATTCTCCCCCTAAAGATGAGTTTGAACAAAGTAACTTTCTTGTTCATGGAAGGTGACATCTCGAGAGACAAAGAATTTGTGAGATGGAGGATGATAACATTTGTAATCCTTTTGGGTGGAAGAATACCCTATAAATACACATTTTAAAGCTATAGAATCAAGTTTCCCTCTACCATCACTATGGATATGGACAAACGACGTACACCCAAATATTCTAGGGGTGAGATTACTAGAGGTAGACAAATCGGGATAGAATGAGGATAAAACATCCATAGGAGTTTTGGAGTCAAGAACACAAGAAGGTAAGCAGTTTATAAGATAAGATGCGGTTAAAACTGCCTCTCCCCAATATTTCTTGGGAATTTTATTTTGGAATAACATAGCAACGTGTTTTTCCCATTTCCTTTGTGTTTGAAACAACACCGCCACCACCATCCTAATCGCCGTTCCAAAACCGGCCAAAACCCAAATTTTCACCGCCATCTGACGTCTCACGCGCTTCCCACGCTCCGACCACTCTTTCCGTGCGTGAACCCCATGCGCCACCTTACAAGCCGCCGTTTTCTGCCGTTTTTTGGCAAGCTGTAAATCGGAACATCCTCTTTCCATTTTTGGGTACTTAATCTCATATCCAAGCACTTTGATCCGTGGGTTTTTTTGAAACTCGTTTGTGTTTTCCTTCTCATTTGTCTGAATTTATCCGTCATCACTGACCGGCTCGGATGAAGAGGTGGTGATCAATAACAAAACTGAAACAACAGATTACAAATCTCAAGAATTACCAACCATATCCTCATCTTACAGATTACATGAGAAGAATTATTTGAAGTGGTCTCAACTTGTGAAAACCACTTTAAAAGGTAAAGGAAAGGCAGAACATTTAACTGATGATCCTCCTGATGAAAAAAGTCCTACATTCAAAAAGAGGGACGAGGAATACTCAACCAACAGCCATCATGTCATGGTTATGGGGTTCAATGACTGAAGAAATCAGTGGCAATTGCATGTTTCTCGGTACCGCAAAGAACATTTGGAAATCATTAGAAGAGTCTTATTCAAAAGCCAAAGATGATGCCCAAATATATGATGTGAAGGTGAAAACAATGGGTGCTAAACAGGGAAACAAAACTGTTACGTAGTATGCAAATCACCTCAAAACCTTATGGATGGAGATGGATCAGTTAGAGTTATAAAAGCCAAGTGTTCAGAAGATACAGCAACACTCAAGGAGTATATTGAGCAGGATAGAGTCTATGATTTTCTGGTGGGACTCAAACCTGAATATGACCAAGTTAGAGTGCAAATTTTTGGTCAAAAGACGGTACCTAACATTAATGAGGTAGTGGCTACAATGAGGAGTGAAGAAAGTAGAAGGGGGCTAATGTTGGCAGCCCCTCCAATTGTGGAAAGCTCAGCAATGTTAGTTGAGAAGAATTCGACCGTGACAACAGCTGACCAGAAGAAAGGGGAAGGAACCTATGTGGAGAAGAAAGGTGAAGAATTGTTTTGTACTTTTTGTAAGAAATATCGCCACACTCGTGAAAAATGCTGGAGATTGAACGGAAAACCACCTGGTAGAGAGTGGGGGAATGGAAAGCCACCTGGTAAAGAATGGGATAAAAATGGAGACTTATCTAAAATGGGAGGACAAGCACACATGGCTGCAGGCGCTAATGAAGCTAGTCCAAAAAATGTCAAGCCACTCAACCAAGATGAGATAGAACAAATGAGATCTTTCCTCAGTAGGTTGGAGAAACCAACAAGTACTACCTCTCTGGCATATTCGGGTACATTTCCATCTTTTTTTGGTGAATTTCCATTTTCTTTTGGACTTAATGCTTCAGATATACCCTTGAAACAATACTGGATATTAGATTCTGGAGCCACTGACCACATGACACCTTTACCCACACAATTTTCTACCTATTTTGTCCTAGTAATAAAAAAATATTCATAGCCGATGGAACTCTTATAACTGTAGCAGGTCAAGGGGATGTCCAACTTAATCCATTCATGACCCTAAACAATGTCCTTCATATCCCTAAATTGTCCACTAGCCTGATTTCCATAAAAAAAAGTCATAAAAGACATATCATGTATTGTTATTTTTGATAATAACTCTTGTGTTTTTCAGGACAAAGAATCAGGGAGGACAATTGGAAATGCTAGAGAATGGAATGCTCTGATACCATGTGAAAACTGAATATATTTCAAAGTTCTGAATAATTACAACAACTAATGTGTTTATATAGGCTAATGTAACTTGACGGGCAAGACTACTAAACTAATGGGCCCAATGCACATAACCAATAATAATAATTAAAATAAATTATTTAAAACAGGTACAAATTTGGCTGTTCTAACCAGCCAGGTTGTGAGAACTACTAATGCAGCAATTGGTGTTCTTATTGACAAAGAAAGTTTTAATGTCCTTTCAAAACACCTTGATATTGCACTAGTAATAAATGAATTACAACTTCAAGAATTGAATGAGTCACCAGGGAAAGGGTCACTCTGGAGTCTCTTGAATCAGATGTAAAAAAGGCAAGTAATTTGGTCGATAAGTACAGGAACCGTGGCCGTTTTTACTTGTGAAGTGTTGATACATAGTCAAGGAAGTTGAACAAGTCATTTAGGATATTGGAAGGTCTCTGGCCGCACTGTCTCTCGCAAATACTGAAGTCCTATCAAGAATTTCTGATCAAATCAACAGACTGCAGAGCGAGATGCAAAGGGTTGAGTTTGAGGCTTCACAATCTCAGCTCGACATTGTTGATAAATAGAACCATGGAATTAAGGAGCGAAAATTGGATTATGCTTTTGTGAACAATATGCTTGAGGAGATAGCAAGGGCAGTTGGGGTGCCAGTGGAGCCATCAGAAATTAGCAAAGATCTAGCCAACATTAGGTGGGAAAAAGAAGAAGCTGCAAACAGGAAAGAAAGAGTAAAAGATAGATTTTTTGGAGCAGATCATTTTGCTACTCTCTCAAGCTGATACTGCAATGGATTATGAAGAAAGTTAAGGAGAAATACTTTATAAGGGTTTAGGTAATCGAACGATATTGTTTGAGGGAAAAATATATTCCATCACTTAATTCCTTCCTCTTTTCTTTAACTGGAGTTGTTTTGTTTGCTTAAATACTGTTTTGACCCCCCTATTTCATTTTTCATGAATTTAGTTCCCACATATTACTTTTTGCAGTTTTTGCCGCTGCAGTTTTTTAACTATGCTTTTGGTCCCTCAATTTTGAGAATTTTTTTATCTTTTTTTTTTAGGGATAGGCAAATGTTGATAATAATTAGGTGTTATATCAATATTTTCTCCTTTACCAGGGTTCAAACCCTGATCCTTAACTGCATAAACTCCTTCAACCCTTAGTTCAAACAAGTTTGATATTTTGATTTCCTTTTGGGTTAAAAAGTGAAAACAAATCTTAAAATTGAGGGACCAAGATATAGTAGTTGTTATGACCTACAGGAATGAATGGAAAATTGAAGAATGAATAGCACTTGGGCACAAAAATTCTTTAGCATAATATTTTTGAAGAAGTTATCAGTTGTTCATATTAGTTCATTGCCTCCATGATTCCAATTTTTATGTTGAGGCTGCTCTCAATTTGTTCATACGGGTCGAAGAGAAATCTATTCACGAGTCTAATTTTTTTATTTATATACCTGCAATCATGAATACAATTTAAACTCAACATTTGCATAATAATTTATAGGAAAAAGTGGTTGAATCTCAAGGATGGGAGAGAAGTTACTGCAAAAGGCTTTCTGAGCATCCCGCTGTAGTTATTTTCCTTGTTATCATTCTAAAGGGACCTGTAAGTGTTTCAATTGAGATTACAGATAAGATTTTGATAGAGCTTTTTGAAATAAATGAGGAAAATGTGTTTTGTGCTGCTAAGTTTGGCTGGTAGAAAACACTTGTTGATTGCATGATTCAAGGTAGCAACACATTCTATTTTCGTTCAACCTTTGGCTGCTAAGTGTGTTGATTCATGGCGACGTTCATATAAATTCGTTTTATTTCCTCTAAAATTTTCTTATGACTTTTAGTCCCAAAAATATTCTATCACTATTTTTGGTCCCTATTTTTAAGTCAACTTATGTGAAACCTTAATATTTTTGAATAAAATTATGCATAAATGTATAGAATATTATAAGAATCTCTCGAAAAAATTAGAATTTTTTTAAATATAAATTTTTAAGTACCAAAAACATAAAAGTTCATATTTAATTCATGTTTTATTAAAAAAAAACTATTTTTTTTCGAAGAGATTCTTATAATATTCGAAACATTTATGCAAAATTTCATTCAAAAATATGAAGTCTACACATGAAGTGTCTTAAAAGGATAATGAAGAGCGGTGATGGAATACTTTTAGGGTTCTGAAAGTTGAAGAATTTTGTTAGAAAAACTAAAACGAAAAGTTAAAATATTTATAAGGATTAAATACTTAGCTAACCCTTAATAAATTAATAATAGATACATCACTCTCAAACTAATTTATCCATCTTATACTATCTGTCTTTATAAGGTAACATCTTAAAAACAAAGTTATGTGTATAGTTGAAAATACTCATTTTAATTAGAGTGCTTACACGCCACTTATTTCTCAGGTCGAGGAAGATAGAATTGTTAGGAAAGGGGAACGGCACGGGCGCCATTCTGTACGTAGTGCTTACAGATTATGTGTTACAGAGCTTATTAATTCGTCTTACTTATGGCGCTCGGGGTACTGGTCTGGAATCTGGAACCTTAAAGTTCCACCGAAGGTTAAGAATTTACTTTGGCGCATGTGCCGTGGTTGTTTATTGACCCGTGTCCGCCTGCTGGATAAATGTGTAGTTTGTCCCACTACATGTGCTAGCTGTGATTCTCCCCATGAGGACCTAATGCATGTTTTTTTCGAGTGTCCTTTTGCTATTCAGGTGTGGAACACGACTGGTCTTTGGGGTTCCGTCCAACACGCACTTTCTCAGACTGCTTCCACCACGGAGGCTATCTTTTACCTATTAGAGAACCTGTCTGTTGAATTATCTCAACGTCTGTCAACAGTCATGTGGAGTATTTGGAAACACTGCAATCTCAGAGTTTGGGACAATGTCACAGAAACGAGTGTTGTGGTTGTTGAGCGTGCTAGAAACATGGTTACAGATTGGCAGTTAGCAAATGCTCCGGATACCCTTGCAGCTGCTTCGCCTTCTCCCCCCGCTATGGCCGCGAATGTGGAGACCTCCGTCTCCAACCACCAAACCGGACCTTTATGGCAGCCTCCTATGCCCGGTAGATATAAATGCAATATTGACGCGGCTTTTTCTTCTCATCATAACCGCACAAGAATTGGTGTTTGTGTTCGCGACTCGGAAGGTATTTTTGTTCTGGCCAAGACTCTCACATATCCTTGTACTGTTTCGACGGATGTGGGTGAAGCTTTAGGGCTGCACTCTGCTCTACAATGGTTGAGTGATATGCAGTTTGATAACGTGGACTTTGAAACAGACTCTAAATTAACAGTTGATGCCTTCCGTTCTAACAGGACCGACTTGTCTGAATTTGGCTGTATTATTTCCTCCTGTCGCTCTTTGTTTCGCAATCTATTTTCTAACTCTAGGGTGGAGTTTGTTAGGCGACAAGCCAACGGGGTGGCCCATACTCTTGCACGAGAGGTCACGCATTCAGCTAGTCCCGCCATTTATTATGATATACCCGCTTGTATTGAAACTATTATTATTAATGAAATGCTATAAGCACGTTTTCCTTAAAAAAAAAAATTAGAGTGGTTTAAAGTAATAGTAGTGGAATAGTTAGGTTGACTACTTAATTAAATGGTGACATATTGTTGAAAAAAGTTAACAATGTTTTGTGAATATCTAAAGCGATAATTAATTTAAGACAAAACTAATAAAATAAAACTCATAATGAGACATATGTAGTACTCTTTTTATCCTATAATGAGTGAATCATTCGATTACTATACATATATTTAGAAAAATGTATAAGTGAAAAAGAAAGATAAATGGTTTTAAATTCCCTTGTCAAGTATTGATGTATTTACTATTATCATAAATACAAAATGAAAGATATTGAATTGAAATTGATGAAATTAGTATTAATTAAAATGTATAATTGAAAAAGTAATAATTAATATTACATTTAAAAGTGAGACGAGTCATTCATTTTAAGAAATTGGTTTTTTTACAATTGAGTCATATTCATTGTGGGAGGGACGGTGTAGTTTTTTTCTTTCTTTAATATACAAGTAAAGGGAGTATACAACCAAAGTTAATTAGAGACTAAAGTAGTAATCTAACAACTGGTTAGAGGGTGGTTGTGGTTGGAAAGTATTGCTTGTCATTAAGCCAAAATCTAATTCTAATAGATAAGTGATGCGAGACTTTTCATATAATCTACTATATATAACTTGGTGAGACAAGATGGTAGATAAAGTCAGCAATAACAATCAACCAAGTCCCTTATAAGTAAGGCACTCTCTTTAGCCAATTGGAAAGCTAAGTAGTATTTACACAAAGGTCAAGCATTTAAGTATGGATCACTACTACAATAATGACATTTAGTAATACTTGAAAATTGTAACTAAATAAAAAAAATGTTACTAATTAAATTTAGTAACACTTGAACAATTGTTAGGTAAAGTCCGTGCTACTAAAGAATTTAAGTATCGATGCATCAAAACAGTTTCACTAGCCACTGCAATAACCCTACTGAATAAAAACAATCATACCAATTCTAAGCAAGATAATGATACAATTTTCTGTCACTGTTATCTCTCTCCAAAAACTCCCTCTCAATTAGAGACTCAATCCGTTTCTTTACCTCCGTTGGATTTGCAAGGAATCGAGACTGCAACTGCTTTGTTACTTCAGCTACAAGATTATTGTGTTCCAGTTTCTTCCTAGATTTCATAATCCTCATTATTGAAGCCTGAATTTGCGGCCTCCGCTCCTCCTCAACTCTTTCTTGAGTTTTCAGTTTCTCCGGTTCAGCAACTACACTTCCTATTTTTACCTGATACAATTTGCTACTGAACTTGTCATTAACAAAGAATGCATCATTCTCACTAACATATTTATTCATAGGCTCCTTCCTTAGGACATCTCTACCCTTAACCAGAGCCAAAGATTGCAGGCACCTCTTCAAATCTGAAGCTGGAATGTCAGTAGCTTGCTCAATTTCCTTGTAGCTTAATCTATCAGCATTATTAAAGAGCATGAGTACACACATTTGATAGGTAGAAACATTTAACTCATGTTTCTGACCATTCCCAAAAGTTGCTTTTAAGTCTGCTGTGCCCATATTAGTTTGCCACGACAATTTCCTGTCGGTGTGGTTGCTGAGGTAATATAACAGAAATTTCTCGCAAAGTACTATCATTTCAGTCGGAATGTTACATGTTACACTAGATTGAGTTGGCCAAGACCCTGCTGTCAGAACCTGCACAGTAAGTGTAGCACCATCGGCATCACCTAACTCAGGGTGGCTGGCGTAAAAGCTCTTCATCGGGTCTAGAGATGTTTTCATGTCTGTTAACATGCGCTCTAATTTTGCAGTAAATTTGTATCCACATTCTGTCTTCAGCTTAGCTATGAGACTCCTCTCGGCATCATCATAATCTGTTTTTCTAGACAAAAGCCGCTTTGCAAGGTGCTGTTTGTAATACTTCTCAAACACATCTTTTTCCTGCAAATAACGGAATAAAACCATAACCTTTTTAAGAGTAATCTCTACAACATCCTCACTAATTCCCTTTAGACCATTTTGAAACTTATCGTCTAAAAATAGTGAAATGTACTCTGGAGAACGAGGATTCAAGTTAATGAAAAATTCAAATGAGGAATTCAAATCTTTCTGGAACAACTTGTCATTACTAAATGCCAAATTTATAATCCTGTCGAATTTATCTTTCTCATCTAAGAGCCTCTGCACAAATTCAACCGGATTCTTCAACCTTTCTGGATCAGTAACAAGCTGCTTACCGTAGTCTCTAATGTATGAAGTCACCACTTCTCCTATTTGCGAGAGACCACCGTTGACACGACGGAACAAGTTATACATTCTACTCAAATCTTCATACTTATCATCACCAATCATGTTTACTAACCCAGAATTCTCCATATGGATTAATCTAAGCATGTGATTTTCGATCATCTCCTTCTCTACCACAATAGTAATCTTCTTTTGAGTGCTAGGATCCAACAAGTGGCTCACTCTATCAATTACCTCATTCAGGCACATCTCAGCCTTCTTTAGATAATCCCCACAATCACAGCACTCAATCAATTTCTGTGATTCAGCCCGGTAGAATTCAGCTGAAACTTGCAGCAAAGGATTCTCAAATTCTTGCATATAAACGGAAGGACCTAAATCCATTAGCATATTCGTTATATTTCTAATCAGTTTTCTATTAACAACTTCCTCAGCATAGTCCTTGCATACTAATCCCAAAAACATATTCGACAATCGAGTCCTTATCTGGTTTGAATAAATAACATTTTCACTCCACAGGTTCAGACCATTACTAAATGCCAAATTTATAATCCTGCTGAATTTATCTTTTTCATCCAAGAGCCTCTTCACAAATTCAACCGGATTCTTCAACCTTTCTGGATCAGTAACAAGCTGCTTACCGTAGTCTCTAATGTATGAAGTCATCACTTCTCGTATTTGTGAGAGACCACCGTTGACACGACGGAACAAGTTATACATTCTACTCAAATCTTCATACTTATCATCACCAATCATGTTTACTAACCCAGAATTCTCCATATGGATTAATCTAAGCATGTGATTTTCGA
>Ga0228711_1009473_pt1 | contig 13207 bp, 6 predicted proteins | sample MedpolnodulmetaG_2_FD_177996 | JGI IMG/M metagenome (GOLD analysis project Ga0228711, IMG submission 177996) | Root nodule microbial communities from Medicago polymorpha collected in Santa Monica, California, United States - brown nodules | ecosystem: Host-associated > Plants > Roots > Nodule...
AAAAAAAAAACTACAAGACTCAATTCACTACAGAAAAACTCAAGAATTACAACGGTTTTGACTGAAACAACTTAGTTTTGACATTTTATAATACTATGTTAGCCATGACTTTACATGATTTTTTATATAGTATATAGCGTACAAAAAACATAGCAAACAATGTCAGTGTAGGTTGTGTATTTATTCTAAGACTATGAATACCCAACAGTAAAGATTGTTTAACATAGAAATCAAATCGAACATATCTTTTTATTTTTTCTTTATCGTTTTCCCTTACTTTATTTTTATGTTTTCTTAGGTAGAAGTTCATCCTTCTATGTCAAACGCTCTTTGTAGTAGTCTAAGAACCCGTAATTGAGAAACAAATTCTCTTTATCAACGTAATCTCTTGATCTAACAACTTGATCTAACAAGGTGATTACAATCTCATATGCAAATTAGCATGCATATCATCTTATCAGTTGGGGAATCCTTGATTCACCCAAGTTGTCATGACCTTGGTTAATCATTCATCCACCCAGTTGAGCACAAATGTGTCATCTACTTTTAAGAACTCAAAGAAAAATCTCTCCTATTTTTAATCTTATCACTTGACACATTTGTTCATCGTACAATCAAAGTCACTTGTTCTTGATGACTCACATCTAGGGTACAATCAATGATTACGAAATAAAATATTTTACATCTTTAATCATCCTTATCATTGAAGTTCTAACAACATGGACTAAGAGAGAAATCAATTCATTTTAAATTTAAGGACGAAGAAAATGATGATGGACTTATTTGTTTTGGATACGTTTAACATGATACTACATTATCAAATCAAATTCAACTATAATTTCAATGAAGGCCAAAATATTACCATTACTATCCTCAATCAAAGCCCTAATATTATTGTTTATTTGTGACCCCCAATTTTAGACTTACTTTTTAGAACCATATAAATGGTTGCCCTCTTTACCCTACATCAAATACGACCTTCATGAGGGTTGGTTTATTAGGATAGATTAAACTATGATGTGGCAAATCAAAATTCGAATTTCAATTAAGTGAGTTATCCTCTTTTAAAAAAATATAATAACCTACTAAAGCAAAACATTATATACATATAAAACAAGGCAAATGCCAATATATGTCCAAAAAGTACATGCTAAGAAATTTAAAATAAAAATAATTGTCTAAAAAAATATGCACTCAACTTTATTTAAGTTTTTAAAGTTAAAATTCTTTTTTCTTTGATAGCTTTAAAGTTAAAATTTTGTTGTTTGACATAGAAAACTTATAATTTTAGATTTATTAACTTATAGCAGACTCATAAAACAAATATTTTGGTCCATACCTAAATTCCTCCCCAACCAAACAAAACATGCGTGAGGCAATTAACTACAATAATTAAATGGAGAAAAAAACGACCACCCCTAGTTTAACCTTGTGGTGTAATGGTGATGCTTTACCAACTTGTTTAACAAAAACATAGCTTCACTTCACGTGGCTTTATTGCATAACAAGAGAGTGATTGTTTTGTTAATTACCATCACTATTGCATACGTAGAGTAGACAATCTCACTGCTCTCTCTGTCTCTCATATTACTCTCTCCACCTGTTCCATTACTCCTTACTACGTACGTACAACATGTTTAATATTTTCCAAAAATGTTTCATAGACATCAATTATTCCGATACACTCTTGTACACCGTATATATTAGGAAGAAAAAAGATAAGATGAAAGAGAAAATATGTTTGTGTGGGATCCACATGACCACGTGTCAAATTTTTATGTAGGTATCAAAGGATGTATTTCTATGTATCATTACTCTTAATTTTCTCTCACTAGCCTTTTCTTTTTCATTCTCTCTCCTACTCTGCAAAACCTTGTTTTGATTCGCATTTTCCGGTATTAAAGTGTGTGTCATTATTTTCTCAACATAGCAACCATTATTTGATTTCGTGCACTACACTTTCTTATCCCCTCTCTCTTATTTCAACTTACTTACCATATTCTATTTTCCTTCTAACTTCTTTCATTTTCACATTTCTCTTCCTCTCATCTGCATACACCCATATAGAGACACTAAAATGAAGGTATATGATTCTAACTTTCTATACTTTTTATTCTTTGTTTGTTTTTCTTATTTTTCTTTTTCTAAACGGGATGATTCTTTTCTTAACTTTGACTAGAACCTTGGATTCACTTCTGATTCTCCTTAAACTATGTTTTTTTTTTCTTATTTTATTTTATTTGTATATTTTTATGATGCAAGGTGATATAGCTTTTGGTTGGTTAAATTATAAAATTGTTAGAGAATTTTTGGTTTCTAAACTTTGTCACCTTTATTTGGATGGTTTTGATTTTGTGTCTTTTTTGTTTTTTGTTTGAGATGTTGGATTTTGTGTCTTGTGATGTAAATTTATTTATGAAGAATTATTTGAATTAGGACTAATTAAACAAGTCACTATATATGTGATTTATTGTATGATTGCAGAAGTTTGTGCTAAAATTAGATTTGGAAGATGATAAGGCAAAGCAGAAGGCCTTGAAGACCGTTTCAACACTTTCAGGTACCAAATAGTTCAACAATATAATAGTTGTGATACCTAAATTAATGATTTTTTAAGAATACACAAATCAAGGGAATGTTATAAAATTTTGAGATCTGGTTGTGGGAGAATAAATTGATGGGTAACCCGTTAGTGGTACGTGACAAAACCTCCAATATCATTCATTGACACGTGACATTTGATCTGCAATGCAAACTAGTATATAGTTTTTTAATCAAGTTAGGACTATTTTTTTTCTTCCATAATTCTCTTATTTTTGTTTTGATAGATTGATTCTCTCCACTAGAAGTAATTATATTCAAAACAAAATCAAAGATTAAATGTAGATACTTCTTACAACTCATAACTGAATTTTAATTCATCATGTTAGTGAGCGACTAATTCATTCCGCTAGATTTGATGAACTTAACAAATATTATTTTAGTATATTTTTTTAATATATATATCATAGTTCACAAAAAAATTATGATATTCATATTTGTTGAATATACATAGTGTCATTACAATACAAATATAATTATTTTGAAAGTAAAAAAATAATCTTTTTTTAGAGGAGAAAAAAAACCATATAACTATTTATGCTGAATATAACCATATTAATCTTGGTTAATTTTGTTACCAAGCGTTTTGTGTCTCGGTTTATGGATGAGGAAAAATGCTAATTGCTTTTTACTTTTGCAATTATAGTAACTTTTTTTACTAAAATTGACAACGACCTTATCAGTTAGTACGTCATAAAATAACAATTGTCCAGTGGTTATAATAAAATGTTATGAAATGAGTTTTCGTGATTTGAAAGGAACATGTTTGATGTATCCACTTTCATGTATTTCATATATAGGTGCATTTATAGCAAGAATTGACACCAGTAGTCAGCATTTAGACTAGTATGTATTTGATTCACATAATCTGGAGAAATAAATAAAATTCTATGCTGTCTATTTTATTTTCCATTTTTTATGAAAAATTATGTGCTGTCTGTCGTATAGTGCTTATAATATTTGGTTACACTATTAAATAAATCTTGCATGGACCTCACTAAGGAGTAAGGAATAAGGATGATTTATAATCAAGTAAATTAAGTTCCTTTCAAAAAGAAAATCAAGTAAATTAAGTTGCGAATTTATTAGGAATATACAAATGTGACGTATTTATAATCAGGACACAAGATCCAATTTAATTAAAATGCAGACGAAATATTCCATATATTCTGCTTTAAACTTTTTACTTTGTCAACTTTGAATTAAGTTCACTTAATATGACACCTTTTTTGATTGGTCAACTTTTAATAAATCAACTTTGAATTAAGGTCTTGTGTGCACAATAAAAAAATTATATTGTCACTACATTTCAACTCTTGGATAAACATGAGATGAGTGACTAAGAAATATTTGACCAAATTTTTAGTTTTAGTGCATGTTTAGAATTAATAACGGTGGTTCGATGAAAACATGATAACATTGTGTTTTTGTTGAAACTTTAAAGATGTTTTTCTTTAAATCAAAATTAACGTGCTACAATCTGATTATGCTAAACTCATAACAAACATGCACTTAGTAGATGATTTTACAACTTAATTCAACTCGTGCAACCATATGTAGGGATTGATGCTATCACCATGGACATGAAGGAGAAGAAATTAACCGTGGTAGGAACTGTGGATCCGGTAAAAATTGTGAGCAAACTTCGAAAATATTGGCAAGCAGATATAATCTCAGTAGGACCAGCAAAGGAGCCAGAGAAGAAAGAAGAGCCAAAGAAAGAAGAACCAAAGAAGGAAGAAGAGAAGAAAGAAGAACCAAAGAAGGAAGAAGAGAAGAAAGAAGGGGAAAAGAAGGAAGAACCAAAGAAAGAAGAAGAGAAAAAGGAAGAGAAGAAAGAAGAAGGGGAAAAGAAAGAAGAGGAGAAAAAGAAAGAGCCAGCCCCTGACCCTGTTTTAGAGATGGTGAAGGCTTATAGGGCATATAATCCCCACATGACCACATATTACTATGTTCAAAGTATGGAAGAGAATCCCAATGCTTGTGTAATTTGTTAAATGGAAAATTGAGGAAATATGAGAGAAAGTACATGTGTAAATCTTTCTCAAGTTGTAATGGAATTAATTCTCTTTGATGAGTTATATATAGGAGATCATCACCAAGAAGAGAAAACTCTCTTAGCTTGTATATAATTTGGTGATGCACCTTCTTAAGTTGTTTTGAAACATTAAGTAATCTGTAGAGAAAGGAATAAAATTTTGATCTATTCGTATTTGTTTTGAATCTAATATTAATTTGTGTTTTGCTTTTTTTATACAAAAAAACCTATTGTTCAAGTTCGATTTCTGGTCCGAATAATTTATTAGACTTTACCTAATATTTATCAAATTTCAGATTACGAAAGTTCTCTTTTTAAGGAAACTAGAAGGTTAAGCTTATAAAAGATGAAAATAATCACATTTTATCAGAACATTTTTCAATAAGCAAATATTAGTAAATTAATGATGATGTTACTTTCTAAGTTTGAATTCTAGATTTTCTTCTAAATTCTCATTCCGTGTCCTTTACCAAATGAGTTTGCTACGTGGGAATGTTGAGGAAGTATTACAAGTGAGATGTAATAGCCCTAACTAAAGTCTGAAAAAAAAATCAAAATTTTGTGATATCAAAACAAATATTCAAAATTATGGGAGTAATGTAGCTAAAATTTCTTTGGTAAAAAAGATTGAAAACGCTATGCATATGGTTTTAGAATGGTCAAATTATGGGAGAATCTCAATCTCTTATGACACTCACCGCCACTTGATGTCATAAAGAAAATGTTTCTTTATACAATTCTGTGGAATTGTCATGTCCTTTGTCATGTGGGACATTGGTGGCTGAAAAGCAATTTACCCCATCACGTTGTTTGGTGAAAATCTGAGGGTACGACACAAAGGTTATGCCTTTCCATACATTTATGATGCAAATATTTAACCCATTCAAGGTTGATTTAGTGATTGATTTGAGATCTTGATGTGTGTTTTTTTAAAAGTTTTAGGTTTGATTTTTCCTAGAGCTTTGCTCTGGTGGTCTCCTCAAATTAGCTTGTCCTTAATCGGATATCGAGTTTTAAAAAAAATACATAATCGAAAAGTTAAAAAAAAAAAAAAAAAAACCGAGATCACTCACACCAATTCTATGGTCCCATTGTTTCATATCTATATTTGAATGATTGAAGTTTAAAGGTCCCCATTTAGTTATATTGGACGGTCTTAGCTATCATCATCATCATCATGATTCTTTTTCTAATGAGCTTTCTGATCCGTATTGTGATTCACACATTCTTAGCTTGTTGGTTGGAAGCATATAGCTTATGGAATTTTCTGCTTATAGAATCATAATATTTTTAATTATTTTGAATGTGTGGTTCATGCCTATCAATCAGATCTATGCTTAATTTTTAATACAATTAAGTGGTGTACAATTAAAGTAATTCCCCTCAATCTTATTTCCTTTTCATTTTTATTCCTTCATAAGGACAAAAAAAACCAAGCCACCACCTTAAACTTTTATAGGTGGTGGGTCATTTTAGCTTTGTATTCCGTCTTAATTTAATCCACATGGTGACAACCTCACAATTTGTACTTGTACATAACAATGCAATGGCATGTGGCTAATCAACAGATCGTAGAAAATGCTGTGTAGATTAATATTTTGTATTTTATTTAACATTAATATTTGAATTCTGTCCAGAGGTTCCACATGCTTTTATTTCAATAATATTATGCTTATTCTGGTCTTAATTTTGGTAGACTAGAGTTCGATGAGAAATAAATAAAATCGAGTAAATAGGTAATTACTCCCCTAAAATTGTAAGTTTCGTCAATTACCCCTCTGAAATTAACAAAACTTCAATTACCCTCTTGAAATTGCACAACGTTAATCAATTTACCCCATCTGTCAAGTTCTTCTGTTAGTCAATATGACGTTTTGCAAATACCTCCTGAAGTTTTACACTTATGTGCAAAATGCCCCATGAACTTGAATTTTTTTTTTTTCTTATCCTTAAAGTGGCTGCATTATCACTGAATTGTGAAGCATATTAGCTAAATTTTGACGATATACAACCATATATGTTCCCTGAAATGATCAAACATTAAACATTTTTTTTTGTACAACAAACATTAACCATTTATCACTTCATTACCAAGAATTACCAATATGTCAAAATATATGCTTTACCAAGATGGAAACATTAACCATGTATTAATGCATGACAAACATAATGAGATGGTTTAGAATAGTTTCATATATTTTTGACACACATAATGAGATTGGCATTAACCATGCATGTCAATCTTTGTTTAGAATAGTTTTAGATATTTTGACAATATTTTGACATCCTGGTAATTCCTGGTTATGCAAATCATATATAAATTTTCAAGTTTAGGGGGCTTTTTGCACATAAGTGCAAAACTTCAGGGGGTATTTGCAAAACGTCATGTTAACTAATAGAAGAATTTGACGGAGGGGGTAAATTGATTAACGTTGTGCAATTTCAGAGGGTAATTGAAGTTTTGTTAATTACAGAGGGGTAATTGACGAAATTTACAATTTTAGAGGAGTAATTGCCTATTTACTCAAATAAAATCTGACAAATAATTGTTTCAACTATTTTTAAGATAGCAATAGAAGGTTCGTTAAAGATGGTATTTGTTTATAGGAAACTACAATAATTTAGGTTTTTGTCACTCAAGTATCATCTCAACAATGTATTTGTTAAAATTTGGTGTAAGAATGTTATCTTTTTATTTGGTAAATCCACTATAGGGTTAAAATTTGCTAGAGTCTTTAGTTTATAACTTAAACCAATTTTTCATTTTCCAAAAATGTGCTCTATTTTGATAGTGATTGAAGTACAATAATCCTCCCAAAACAAATAGCTAGAATTCTTTTTAAGAAGGCAAAAAAATAATTAAATAAAGGGTAGTGTCAACTTGTGCTTTTAGGCACATGTTAAGAAACCCAAAAATAGAAATGTTTTCTAAAATTATATACATTCAATTCATTAAAAAGTCAAAAATTAAAAGTAATACACACATTTTATTAACTTGTGCCTTAAGGGGCACAAGTTAACATTTCCTTAAATAAATATGGAAGAAAAAATGACAAAGTTAAGTACAAGGTGTGTTTAACCAAGAAATCGTACAAAGTTTCAAAAGACAAAAAACAAAACAACAAAAACAACTGCACACAAATTACTGCATTACAAAGTGGAGTAACCTAAACAAACTAATGGTTTAGTTCACTAGGCATGAGACTCATAAATCTTAAGCCACCACCATGAATGAAATTTCACCTTATCAACAATTTCTTAATAGTTGACTCTTTATTTTAAAAGATCTTAAAGTTACGTTCCTTCCGAATAATCCAATTACGCCAACCAAATAATTTGATATATGACTCTTTTCTTTTTTGCCTTTTCATGAGAAATGTGGTTAATTTTTTTTTGCATATCAAAATGCTTTGCCTTCAAATTTCAACATCTTAATTAGGCATGCTACCCTGCTTTAATTAGAGCTACTAAAACTGTTAATCATTAATTATTACGACGTTATGGATGACATTCCTACGTGGATGGATTTGACAAATGACAAGCTAGATGGTTTTGGACGGTGAGTGGATGATAAATCATCGTCACTCACTTCATCGCATGTCCTTTCAAGAATGTACACAAAAAAGTCCAGAAATAATGGAAAAAAGAGGTAAGAAAAGATTCGAGGATTTAGAGCAGAAAATTGAATATTCACACTACCAGAACAAAAAGTGAATTCTGAAAAATATTATTGTTCATTGTTTACGTAAGTGAATCTCTTTATAATTTTTTTAAATGTATATCATTTGTGCTTAATTAGAAATATTAATCTTATAAATTGGATAGGTCATAACGGTTGAGGGGCAAAATCCTACAATTAAGATGATAAAAATCTTTTATCATCTCATTCAAATGTTTTAGATGTGAATCTCCATCTTTTTATGTCTGGCTTAACAATCACGTCATTTTTTACAATTGAGCTAGGACTTATGAGACGGATCTCTACCTTTTCTAGACTCGTATATTAAAATTTATTTTAAATGAAAATATATCTTGTCGTAAACTTTGTGTTGGATTCATTAGTTGAACATCGTTAAAAACTCACTTATTAATTAATTAGTTGAACATCGTTAAAAACTCACTAATTGTAATTTGTATGGGAATTGAAGTGATGTTAAAGTGTTCTTATTCGTTTTGGTCACGGGGTAGCTAACAAAACGAACAAGAAAAAATTCAACACTCAAGTGAGATTTTAAATAGACGATACTTCATCCATGTATTTCATGTTTGTCTTTGGCTGTCCTTTAAATATAAGCAGGGCCGTCTCCGATAATTTGAAGATCAAATTGTAATCTTTACAATTTTAATTTAAAATATATTTAAAAAAAAAAAAATCAACACCACTTAAAGTGACAAACATCTACGTTCTAGTTAAATATACGAGTAATGGTTTAAACATGACTTTTACCCACAAACAAATAGACATTTACCTACGGACAATGTATAATTGACAGTAAAATAGTTGAATTCCAGACTTTTACCTACGGAAAAATGACATTTAGGCTCTGTTTGGATGAGAAAAGAAAGTTAAAGGAAAGAAAGTGAGAGGAAAGATTGTTAATGAAAAGAAAATAAGAAGAAAGTGAGATGATTTGATGATTGTTTGGTTATAGTGAAAGTGAATAGAAAGTGGAAGGAAAGAATAAGCTATATTTTTCAAATGACATGTATACCCTTTCATAAAAATGATATATGCACACACATGTATTATATAATTTTAATTTAATATAACAAATTATTTTAATATAGCATATGTACCAATAATTTATATATATATATATATATATATATATAAATATTAATTATCTGTCACTTAATATTTTTCGGTACTGACAGATATATAGTTATTATTAATAAAAAACAATTTATATACCAAAACTTAATTAATATATGGTATAAAAAGATAGTGGGTGGGTTTTATGTCTTTTCAATAAAAAGACACGTTTTGCAACCTTTCTCTCCAATTTGGAGAGGATTGGTTTTTGTTGTGGGACCCATAAGAAAGTTTCTTTCCATCGTTGTTTATAATCAAACCAAACTATGGAAGCACAAAATTCCATAAACTTTCTTTCCTCTTAGGCCCTCTTCCTTCCACAATCCATGGTTCCAAACGTACTCTTAGTGACGGGTTTTGTTCATAAGTACAAGTTTGTTTTTTCCTTTTTCAAATTTTGAAGCCCCTTTATGTTTGAAGACCTGTGTCAAAGGCCTTAATGTACTTGCATAAAGCCGGCCCCTGAATATAAGCAAAATAGCTTTTTGCGGATGTTTAAGTTTTACTAATTTTTTTGGGTTGTTTACCTTTTTCTTTTATCGATCATTTATGTATAAAATAGTTAAATACTATTAATCTAACAAGTTCCAAGTTCTGCTAAAAACATGTGCGACAATTTAAAATCGAGATAACTTGCATAGACATGTTAGATTAATCCGTTTTCTTTTTCCCTCCATTTATGCTTTAAATCTTAATTTTCAAATTCAAAAACATTAGAACTAGAGTACATGATTTTTTGCAATATTATATTCATTTCAACAGCAACAGTTGAAATTCTAGAACTAAAACAGAGTAATTTACCTCTAGCATCTGAGGCATAATGAAGAAGCATTTGAATGTCGTTCATCTCTAATTATAGAACAATTGTTATGATTCACACATTGAACTTAAAGACTTGAGTATTATTTTTTTTCCACTCCCTTACTTGTCTTGTCAATTCTCATGATCAATTTATAAATCAAATAGACTGCGAAAAAGTTGTCATATCTAATTCTCTAATTTTTAACAAATCAAATACACCCTAAAGAAGCACAAAGGAATTTTTTTTTAAAAAAGTGTGGCTGCTATTTAGAGAAGTTGAACTCATGGAAACTTCAAAGAGGCAAATTCATCCATAATAGACGGTACTAAAAAGACTATTAACACATTTTTCAATATAAACAATTAAACTATTTGTAGGAAACTCATCGTCTATTTTACTTCTAGGTCCTATTTTAATAATTTTCAGTTCTAACAAAACTCATTTATAAGTTTTTGTGAAGATTAGAAGTGTCAAAAATAAGACAAATAAATCAATCATACAACTACTAATTTTTTTTTCCTTCTTGCTTCTGCCAATTTTTTTTTCATAAATAAACTTTTTAGTAGCTAAATATTATTCGGTTCGATAACTAAAACATTTATTTATTTTAAAAAATGTTTTTGGGTAGGTAATTCTACTTTATGTTATGGTTGTTCAACCTCCTCCTTTGTTGTTGCAACAATAATTGTACACAACTTTATCATAAGAAATGCTACAATGGATTTTTATTTCAAGTGAAAAAAAAACGGTCTTTAATGTGATGTGGAGTATTTATTTTTAAAGGATGATGAGGAGTATTATGGATCAGTTAAATTGGATCAATTCCATATTTTAAAAGGTTAAATAAGGTTTTTGTCATTAAAAATATAACAAATTTTGATTTTAATCTATAAAAGAATTTTTTTAAGGAAATCTATACTAGATAAAAAGAAATGTTCTCATGGTCTTACAAAATTTCGTTTCATTTTTTTATCACTAATGAACATGATTTTGACATGTCATTGATATATTTTGTCTTGAACATAATATGAATATACATAAGTTTGACATAATAGATTGACCTAACATAGACACGTTTTGAAGGGTCATAAGCTTGACATTAATATTTTGAAAAGAAAAAAACAATGACATTAATATGAACATAAACTGTCCATTAGTGGACAAAGATGAAACCGAAAATTTAAGGAGGGTGAAAACATCTAGTTTTATTTATTTTATTTTTTTGGATATAAACATCTGGTTTTATTTACGATGGGTCAAAATCAAAATTAGCTTTACTTTTTTAAAAAAATATATTTAATCTTATTTTAAATATAGTTTCTTCTTTGTAGATGAATCATGTTGGAAAGTTGAGACTCAGTTTTTGTCAAATTATAAAGTACAGGCAAAATAATTATTGAGATGCTGCAAATATGATAGATGTAGATTAAAAACGTCTATTTTGTGGCTTTTACCTTTCAGTTTCTTGTTTTAAAAAAATGGGTTAAATAAGTTTTTCGTTACTATAAATACCTTAAATTTCATTTTTACTTCCTTTGTTTCAAAATATATGTCGTAATTTTATAATGTGTAGTATTCATATGACTTACTTTGACCATACTTTTTAACTAATATATAAATACAAATATTAACATGTAAGATGTTGTTTCCTCTGTCTCGATAAATATATTCAAAATATTAAATTTTTATAATTTTTTTCTTTAGATAATTAAAGATATTAACGGTCAAAGTTGTGTTTTGGCATGTGTGAAATGGTTGACTGTGATATGCATTTTAAAATGGAGGAAGTAGTTTTTTTAAAAAATTTCAATAAGTTTTGGTCTCTAAAATATTTTTCGTCACGACTTTTGGTCTTTATTTTAGAGTAAACTCATATCCATCCTTCATATTTTTGTATGAATTTTTAAAAAGATGTTTAGATATAGGCTTAAATATGTAAAATGTCCCTGTAAGTTCGCGTGTTTTTGGTTCTCGTCCCTGTATTTTTTTTTGTTCTAAAACAAACCCCGTAAGTTACAAACATTTTGATTTTCGTCCCTCCCGTTAGCATCTGTTACAAAAATGCTAATGTGGCTAACGACGGCTGACGTGGCGTTGTTTGACATGCAAAACAGTCTTATGTTTCATTCCAGACAAGATTACAGGGACCAAAACCAAAAACAAAAATTTACATAGGGATGAAATTAAAAATCAAGAAGTTACAAAATTTGAAATTAAAAACCCTTATCGTTTCCATCGTCTTCCTCTCTTTGTGTGTCATCTTCCTCTCTCTGCCTTCTTCTTTTTCTTCTTCGCACTTGAAATCCCATGCCCTGTAACTTCGGCCATATTCTTCCTCTCTGTTTTAGTTTCCTTTTTTCAATGTGTGATGTGAAGAATGATGCATTGCTTTCCAATTTGAAATCCGAGTTCCAATTGAAAGCTAAGTGCTAATTTCTTTTTGGTTATGACATTTGAACTGTGGAATTACATTTGTGATAGTATTTAAATACTATTTTGACGTTATACAATGGTATCTGGAAGTATGAAAACTTTTCTTATTCAATTATGTTATGTTTTGATGAAAACTTAATATAATCTCATTTTTGAATCATAGTGGACATATTTTATCATAAGCAGAGAAAGTCTTTATGATTTCGGTATCTCACTGAGAGTATGTGCTTGCATTAATATTTGAGTAATATAAAGAATTGTATATCAATTTTTGAATCTAGTAATACGACAACATCTTTTGAAATTTTGAAGCAAAATAAAAATCGATTATTATCTTCAGACCAGATTTTGAATCAGATGTTAAACTTAAGAAGGTATTTATATCAGTTTGCAAAAAAATTTATAACATTGCTCTTTATTTCATAATTTTCTATGTTTCATTTTGCATTTTGATACTGCTCACCTATTAATAGTATCGTACTTTCATTTAGTTCTTTTATTTAAGAAAGCAAAAATATTT
>Ga0228711_1009474_pt1 | contig 13206 bp, 6 predicted proteins | sample MedpolnodulmetaG_2_FD_177996 | JGI IMG/M metagenome (GOLD analysis project Ga0228711, IMG submission 177996) | Root nodule microbial communities from Medicago polymorpha collected in Santa Monica, California, United States - brown nodules | ecosystem: Host-associated > Plants > Roots > Nodule...
CAACCCCCCCCCCCCAATCACCTTCCCTCTCCAAGATATTTTCCTAATTTTCTCAACCCCCTCCCCCCTAAAAAAAAGTTAAAAATAGATTCAAGGGAAGTAATGATACCTTCAGGAGCCTTAGAGAAGAAAATGAAATAAATCGGGAGAGGGGACATAACATCCTTCAGAAAGAACTAAACGACCACCCAAAATAAATTGTGTCTCTTCCACCCAGACAATCTAGAATTAACCCTCTTAAGCAAAGGTTTCCAAAAATTCTATTTTCGAGAGTCACCACCAATCAGAAGACCCAAGTACATGAACGGAACATGGCCAATTTTGCAATTCAGAACCATAGAAGCCTCATTAAATCAGGAGTCTAAGACATTAACACCAACAAGCATGCTTTTATGAAAATAGACCTTAAGGCCTGGAGTCACCTCAAAAAGCATAAATAAACCCTTTAAAGACCGAATATTAGCCTAGCTTTTGTTTCCAACAAGCAAAGTATCGTCAGCGGATTGCAAGTGAGAAATACAAACAATATCACTTCAACCCACTTGGTAGCTGGAGAAAAGGTCAACATTGACAAGAGCATTCATCATTACATTGAGACTTTCTGCCACAATTAAGAATAGAAATGGTGAAAGGGGGTCACCTTGGTGATCTCCTCGTTCAAATTGGAACTCATATGTTGGACTTCCATTTACTAGGACAAAAGCGGAAGCTGGAGTGACAAATTCCATAATCCATTTACGCCATAACACATGAAAATTCATATTGTGTATAACGACATTTAGATAGCGCCAGTCAACATAATCAAAAAGCCTTTTCAAAGTCTACTTTAAAAAGTAACAACTTTTTTTTCAAACGGCGAACCTCGTCAACCATCTCATTAGCTATTAAAATACCATCTAAAATTTGCCTGACATGAAAAAAAAAGCAGGATGAGACTCTGAGATGACGCTTTCGATCACACAACGCAATCTGTTTGCTAGAACCTTAGCCAACACTTTATACATACTACTAATCAAAGAGATAGGTTGAAATTCTAACAACCGTTGAGGGCTTTCCACATTTGGAATGAGAGCAATGAAAGTACTGTTAATGTCTTTTGATAATTTTCCTTTCTAGTGAAATTAAGAAAGAACGCGCATAAAATCATCTTTGAGCCCCGACAAATTCGTTTATGAAACCAAAGTTAATACTGTTAGACCCTGAACTTTTATGACTGTCACAATTCTATACTACCTGCTTTACTTCTTCCACACAAAAAGGCTTTGTGAAAGGCTTACATATAATTTAATTGTGTATTCTTTTTTATTTTAGTTGTGTGTCAACAAATTTTTTATTTAAGTTGTGACCACACAAGTGTAACTACTTACAACTTTATTATGGTAGTTACATACTATACATTGAAAAAGAACGTTTACAATATTATTTTCCTATTGTCCAAATACAATTGAAGTATTTACTTTAAGTATCATCAACATATTTAGGAGAAAGAAAATGTATATTAAATAAAAACAAAGAATCACAAAGATTGTGGGCATAAAATCTAACCCAGTAAATCTACAGAAAAATGTCGATCAACCATAAGGAATAATATAAAATACAAATCAACATAAATGGATCCAACCCTAATAAGCTCTTAGAAACAAGCATCAATCACGATCGGAATCCGGCGAACTAATGTACGAACGTGAAATCAGGTTGCAAAAAAAAGATGATGTATGAACGTTTGTAATCACCAATCAAGAGGTCAAAAAACTGGTTAATGAATTGAGCATCTACATGGAAACGGGTCCATGTACAGTTAACTCCCCACAACAAACAACACCACGCAATAACAACCCTTTCAAGCAAAACAATACAAAGTCAAACAAAATGAATGATGAGCATAAGACAGTGACAGTGGTGCGACTCCAACAACCACCATCGTTGATATGGAACATGTGGTAACGATGTGAGAAAACACGTTTAAGACAGACCCAAATAGATTTAGAGCGACTCAAACACAAACGGGTTGTAAGAACAAGATATCAAAACAAACAAATATGAGACCATCAAACATAAAACAAATCCGACATACCAACATCTTGAATGTAATCAGATCGTCAAACTTGCAAATCCAATAGAGAAACCACCTAGCCACAAACAACAATAAATGAGTAAATATGTGAGTAAATAGGATGAGATATGATGACAACGACGCCACCCCTTTCTAAACAACACACCACTGCGGCACAATGGACAAAACGAAACTTGCAAAACACAAATGAAGCAACATATAATGGGAACCAAACAACTCCAACGATCGGAATCACCCAAAGCTGAAACTTGATGAACGATGATGAACAATATTGAGGATGAGAGATTCTAAAGTGTGCTTAACCACTTTTTAGTTATAACTTGTAAAAATAATGGTTCTAAAAAACAAGTGGGTGTACGTTATATTTCCAAGATAAAAATTTTATCAAAGAATTCCTTAACCAATGTCATTAAGGCACCGGTTAGCAAGACACAATATATATATATATATATATATATATACACACACACACTCAACTATGATTAAATAGATGGTCTTGTTAACGAGTGCCCTGCAGGGCACTCTTTAAGTATCCCAAATTTAGTAATTATTCTTTTAAAAAGTCAATTATTACAATTTCCAATGCATTCAATACACAACTTTTCATTAAAAACTTAATATTTAAAGTGCGTAAAGAGTGCCCCGAGTACACTCGTTAACATTTCCCTTAAATAAATTTTTAAAAAAATGCATAACGAGCCAATCAGGGCCTATGTGGTAGGAGTAACTTGTTACTTCCCACTTTATTCAAAAAAAGAAGGCTATTTATAGATATTAGTTGGGTATAATGAGTAATGAATGAAAGAATTATAGACATCAAAAGCAAACTTACGTAGCAAAGGTTTAACGCATACCAATGCCCTCGTCGTCGTAGGCAGAGCTTAAAAGACATTATTAAAGCTTTGCATGCATCATCTTTCTATTTGCCCAACACACTCCTAGTGATTCTACTTTTTCTCATGAAAAGGGGAAATTAAGAAAAGAAGAAAATTGAACTTTGTTTCCTTACAACCTATGCATGTGTGCACCATTTCATCACTCACTACTTTTGTCTATATATGATTAATAGCTCATATAATTTTAGAATAATACAAATTCTTAAAACAAATACTTTCAACATTGCTTTTGAAAAGCATAATTCTAATACTCAGTCCCTAAATATAAAATTCTGTAGACTAGTAGTAAATCACAAGAATTGAGAAAGACGGTAATGCTTCCATACTAAGATTTATGGTTGAATGGACAAAAACATATAAAATAAATTATTGAGTTAAGAAATAATTAATATATTGAAAATTATAAAATAAACCTTACAAAAGAGACATTTTTTTATTTTATCAAAAGGTCATTTATATATTTAATGACGGGGGAAGTAACTTGTATTGCTATTGCTAACTCTTTGTAATGATTATGCGGTGGTTGAGTTTACCAAATACTCTATTTGTTTACTTAAAATATGTTGTCTTTGAATTTCATAAAGATGAAATCCATTTACATAGATCAAGTGCTTTTGTTATGTATACATGACCAAATCTCAGAACGATAGGTTAACTAAACTTAAACATGAATAGTACTAGTAATAATTACCTCTTATTCTGTAACTAACTAAATATAGAGGCTCATCACTCAAACGAAAATGATTTGCAAGACAGATAAATCAAATAATTATATAATAAGTGTTGGTTGTATTAAATTTAGGCTCATAAAGTGAGTTCAACTTTCACTTATTTTAGAAAGCATGTTGGTCATTCAAGCAATTAGGAAAGAATATAGGACCTGAACATCATTATTTACCAATTATTTATCCAGCAAAAAGTGGTCAAACCTATATATATAGGACCTACAATAGGTTCGACCCTCGATCAAAATCAAATGATCAAACAATCAAAGATAATTATGTTGGTTACTACTTTTATTAAATTTACTTCATTATTGACTAACGATTAATTAATGAAAATGCATCCAAAACCTAACAAGTTGTTATAGATCCTTCCCTAAAAAAAAAAGTTGTTATAGATCCAAAGTTGAGGAATAGTATTTCAAAAAATAAAATTAACTTGAGGAATATGCAAACAATGCCCTAAGGACATTGTTTAAGACTCCATTATAAGAAATTTTGTCTGCAACATATAAGTCAAACACATGTAAAAAAACAATTACATAATTTTCTATGCAAAAGTTATCCCCTTTGATTGCTAAAACAATACGCCACGGGGAACTTATTAGCATCATCTTTACTTTTTTTAACCGACAATATAAGTATTTTTGTTGGGAGTACATATTGAATCCTTAAACTTCTATCATTTTACTCATTAATTCTTTGACCCCAACAAGTAATGATTTATTTGGATTGACTTATTTGAGTTTATCTAGTAGCATAACTAATTGTGAGATTGCTTATACAAAACCAAATTATTACATGTTTATAAGTTGTTTTTAACTTACTTTATTAAGCTCTCCAAGGTAGCTTATATCAAAATAATTGAACTTTTTTGTCTGTAGACGAAGTGACAATCACTACTTAAAACTCACATTCACAACTATAATGTCTTGAGTTCGAATCTGGTGAGGATATGTGTCCAACTTTATTTTATCTTTTAATAGAGAAATAACTTATATATAAGCATTTATCATGGTTTGTTTTGATGAGAAGTACTTATCATGATAAACATTTATTCTATATACTATAAATTAAGTTGTGTATCCAAACAATGTCTAAGTCAATCTTATAATAACTTAATGCTAATATGTTATCCATAGGATTCAAATGTTAGTATGATCAGTTTTGCGTTATGTTTTCTTTGTGCTAGTTTCTTGCAATGTATAAATGGATAACAGACGATGTTTTTCTTTATAAGGAACAAATATTTATTAAAAATTGAAGACCCAAGATATGAGATGATGAGACAACATCATGGATTTCTTCATACCCTTTTTAAGAGATAAAAAGAGTAGTGTAAATAAAATTGTCATACTTTTAATAATGGAGTTTTCTTTTCTCCTAGAAAATAATTATAGTTTTTATTTTTGATGAATTGCCATTTACTTTTTAGTAACATTATTTATTTGATGTGTTTTTCAATAAGATAAAGCCTTTTATGAAAATATGTTGTTAAACATATTTTAACTTCTGCAAAAAAAAAAAAAAAAAGATTTTAACTTAAACCAGTTTTTAGATTAGAAATAAATAGAAATTATCAAATAACTTTAACTTCTGTTGATTGATTTTGACTTTATTTTAAAACTGTGAAATACGTAGTTTTTAATTTTTTATGTTTAATTTTTTTTGGGTCAAATACACTCCTGATAACCAACAAATTTGATGATATCATGGATTATTTGGTTCAACACCGCATGCTTAAGCTTACAACATATACTATTTATTCTATTGCTACAAAAGACTAACTTATCCATATGTGGGTGAAACTCTATTACTTTCCTCTACGGCATAAAAATGAAATGATTATACTAAACTTAGTTGCAATTAAGAGACATTGGTTACTTTAACTAGTTGAATTTGCTATTCATGTAATTCATTAATCTTAGTTTAACTAGTTGAACTTGCTATTCATAACATCACATAAGCTGATTTTTTTTTTTTTGAAAGGAACATCACATAAGCTGATTGGTAAACATAGATTACTTATACGTACGTGGTTTAATAATTTTTTTTACTTTGAATAAAAATGTAGACTATACAACTAAAGTTTTCATTATAGATGGCAAACCTCATGTAAGGCTAGAGAGAATTAAAGTTTCATTGAAGAATGACAAAAATTAACAATGAAATTTTACATAGAACTTATCAATTGTTCAATTCTCGATTAAAACACATTTTACAACTGATGTTAGCAAAGATTTATAACAATTATAATTTTGGTTATGGTAACAAATGCCTTAAGAACACTTGGACATTTGTTAAGAAAACTAAAAATAGTAGATTTGCATTGGATTCAACAATATTTCAACTTTTCTCTAAAAAAAAAAAACAATATTTCAATTTTAAAAAAGTTAAATTTATCACTTTTCACCATTTTTTAATGCAATATTACTATTTGTATCCTCTTAACCCTAAGGGCACTCTTTAGTATACATTTTTAGGAATATTTGAACCATCTTTTTATTTTATTTTTTTACTAAACCACACAATGTATTATATTTATGAGATCCAAATTATACATACCGTAATTTTTGTTGGGGTACAAATACATACCATATATTCAATGATAGCAATAGTATTACGATGTAACATAGATAAATATAATTGTGTAAAATATTTTTTATACAATTAATGCAGAGTTGTTAAACATTTTCGTGTTGTAAAGTGTTTTCACAGGTTATTTTTACATTCTGCAAATGTTCAATCTTTGATTAATTTACTTCCATATGGAAAATTAAAGTCAACAAAATTTGGCGGTCCAAAATTTCTTAAGGACCACAAAGATTTATGAGTTTGTCGCAATGATTTATTTTTTAGGCATCACGTCACAACCATATTTTTTTTTAAACCGGGTCTCCACGCGCGACTGCTGAGACTAATCATTTAAGTATTGTGGGACTCAAATGGACAAGCTCTCCCTAAGAGTTTTAGCACTGGTGCATGTCTAAGGCTGGATTCGAACTCAGAACTCTGGTTAAACTAAAAGAATTCTGTTTCATCTTATCTAAGCACTCTTGGGTTCACGTCACAACCATTTATTATTTCATATGATTAAAATTCTTTAAAAAAAATGACTTCATTTGATTAATCTGAACCCCTCTTTTTTTTCACAAATAATATAGGTGAAAATAGGTCAAACCGCTTTACAGAAGCTTATGGTTCTCTGATTTGTTTATTAAAATAGAAATTTTTTGATTAAAAAAAACTAATTATTTAAATATGTTAACTTTAATCTCTCTAAAAAACTAAATATATATATTTATATATATATATATATATATATATATATATATATATTAAAGTTAACAAAATATATCAAAATAAAACAAAGCCATAATGAAAAATTAGGCTATTTATTGGACTATAGGCCAAACATTCTTTTGAAAAGTCGAAACACAAGATAGACTTTTAATTAGGCTATAAAATTGCTCTTGTCACACACAAAATTGCTCACAGACACCGATAAATGATCAAAATGCATTCAACAACAATTAACTTCAGTTCTTTCAGACCCGACGATAGTTAACTATTGTTGGATAATCAACGACAGTTAATTACTGTTGTCCTCTGATATGCAAACAACAACAATTGTAATGTCAACTAGCCCGCAAATCAGTATGTCTCAGCACTTGTAACTCATAACCACAATTTCATAAGCAGTACAACCAATTCACCAACAACACTCGAACATAGTTAGCACCATTACATAATCATTCATAATTTAATAACATTACACCAATTCGACACTACATTAACAATACACGGATGATTGATATCTAACAAAAGTGAAACATCAGAAGTTTTTGACAACGTGTTACACAACCATACATACAAAAAAAGGTCCATAAATTGACACCAAATCCCTATTGAAAATTGACATCAAATCTCTCCTTTTTCAATATTCATGAGGTCTCGGATCTGAATTTATCTATCCAAGAAAGCATCTTTCCATTCTCAGCCTCTTTGCTCTTGTGTAGCTTCCACTCAATAGACGATGAAAGTAATGAAAAACCATCTTTAAAAAAAAGAGCAAAATGTTTAGGGATTAAGCATGATTTGACATCCACCTCTTATTGGGTAAAAAGTCTCTAAAATATTGATTTCATGATTTGACAACTCAACTACAATCATATTCTAACAAGTTGCAACAATGTGATACATTTCTTGTAACGTCCACAATTCCAATCGCGTTTAACATCCACAATTTTTTCAATAAATGGATTTATGAATTTTGGCATATGAGTAGGCATTGGAACCAGAATATGCTTTGGAACTTGAGTAGGTGTTGAAACCTAGGAACGTGATGGATTTCAAATTCGAGCACCTTCCTTTTTAGGAAATGATGATTTTGTTGGTGGCCATTGACTATCAGGAAATTAGGAATCAACACATTCTCATAAAGATAGAATTTGACTAGTCGATAACTCTTTTGGTGTAGATTTCACTCTTTTCTTGCCCCTTAGTTTGTACCTTTCTTAGAGGTGGAGACAACGTTGTTGCTTATGGAAATGTTAACTGATGCATAACCTCCTTGATGTGGAGTGTCATTTTGTAAGCGAATGTTTTGAGAAGTTTCTGAATACCATTCCACTCATCCATCACAGAAAAATCATCTTATCATTCTTCTCCACTCATACATAACCTTTTCCAAGGAGGTTTTATCTCATCCAATCGAATAAGTTTCTTGTGATGGATCTTCATAACAATAATAAATGCACAAGGTAGCCCAAATGACATCTTTATCACACAACAACACTTTTTATTATCCATAGTTTCCTTGGAGCGTTTTGCTTCCTTAAAAATAAAGCTCAGGCCAGCTCGAGAAACATATATAACCCTCAACTGCCCGTCCAACATATTTCAAAAGTGGAAAGTAAATAAAAGTGGATAGAATTGCAGGGTTAAATTGCCCTGCCCAATGCAAGATTAAGTTTTTGTGATTCAGATGATTAACGACGATTAAGGTTTCCCTGAATCCCCCCTCTGTCTTTATTGAAATTATCTTTTAAGAAATAAAACAACTTATGCGGTGCATCACTGATTTAAAGTATCACAACGGTAAAACCCACACTAGGCTCTTTAGATAACTCGTGTAGGACCCACCAAAGTAGTGTTCTAAGTTTTTCTAAAAAGCATAGTAATGACGGCGACGGCTCAAACCTTAATTCCTAACCTTTATAAGAAGTAGTAATTAGAAAAGCCAATGAATTGATAAAATTTTGGGTTGTCAATGCCTAATTTAATCCTACGGATCAATCCTCAAGGTTACACTCGTAGTTAACCAATTGACGAAGCATTAAGAACAGACATAATCTAATTTAAATCTCAGCACAATCAAAAACATAAACTGAATAAAAACTTTATTAATAAATTCCAACAAATAAGAAGAGGTTCATCGTGGAACCCTAACCAAGAGGTTTAGTTTCTCATGGCAACAAACATCATAACAAAACAATAGAAAAAACATACCCTAGAAAGAATAAAAGGAGGATAAATTTTGCCTTGAATCTTTGATGGTTGAACCTTGCTCTAAACTGTCAATGTTTTTTAATGAATAAAATAGTGTTCAAGGCTCTCTATTTATAGCATTAGGTTACTTAAAGATTAAGAGAAGAAAACTAGGATTTATCCACTGATCTAGCTTGGAAAACAAGCAAAAAGTGATATTTACTCAGTACCAGACGCAGGGGCGCACAGCCTGGGCGCAGGGGTGCCTGAGGTCGCATGGAATGTTGTTCCAGGCGCAGGGGTGCATGGCACAGGCACGCCTGAGGCAGCCCCTCAGGTACGATTTCTTGCGTTTACGTTCGTTCTTCAGTCTGAAAATGCCTAGAAACTTGAAATGAATTTTCTTCACTTTGTATTGTCTTCAACAACCTTCTAAGAACCCTTGATATTCAATTATTCATCCTTGATCCTTCATGTGATATCTTGATTTGTTGATTTAAATGATTCCTCGCTACAAAACACTCAAAACACCTATGAAGTTGCATGATCTAGGATAAAACTGAATTAGAACGACTCGAGTGAAAACAATACAATATGTTCCTCAAACCATTGACAACTCCTCCAACTCTCATTTTATTTGTCTTCAAATGCAAGGAAAAAGTACTAAAAACATAGCCAAAATGTCATATGATGCTTTGTCATCAGTTCTGCAACCAAGATGCAAGACACGGTCCGTCCATTCCCTCACTATTTTTTCCTTAACAATATTCAATATTGTAGTTTCAATATAGGTAAGTAACTTTGCGAATTTTTTACAGACATCTCGAAAATGAACTACGATGTCAACATATGATTCTTTTGTAAGAGACTCAACCACATTATCTTAAGCTCTCACGATATTGTTAACTATCACACTTTGCTTCACCTCATTCACTTCCTTATCCTTCCCATCCACTTTGGCATCCTTAGGTTTGCCTCTGCAGTCATTGATGCATTTAGCTCTAACATTTTTTCCAACATGAAAATAACAATGTAATACAATAGTGTTAAGGAAAACACTTGCTACTGCATTCATTAAAGTGGTATCCATATAAGTCATAATATTTTTTGGCATATCATCCTTTGATTAAAGAAGATCAAACAGCACCTCAAGAACCCAAGTGAAGTTCTCCTCTTTCTTAGACGTCAAAAAAGCAAAACCAACATAATATGTCATATCAGTTGAGGTCACCCGAACTATCTCAAACAATGACATTTTGTACATTTTAGTTTTATATGTGGAGTCCATGATCAAAACAGTGGGTAAATTGTTAAATAACTTAAAATATTCAGGATGAGTCCAAAATATGTCTTCAACTGTAGTTGCCTGACATTTTGTTATGGTGAAACGAACATATGTGTGTTCCTCCAGTTTTGCGACCAGATATTGCATCTATGCCCTGTCATCTCTACTTGACTCTCTGATTCTTTGACGTGCATTGTAGACTTGCTTTTTATTCGCCATACATTATTTTTCGTTTTCCCTTTAAGTTTATTAGAATATCCTTTGGTTGCACCAAACTCTTGGTCAAGTCACCAACAAGCTTCTTGTCTTCCCATCTTAATCTACCTGCAAGAATGTGCCCTATTTACTTTGGCTCCATCTTATGGTTGTGAACTCCATTATGGTTATGAACTCCTTTATTTCCCTATACACATATCCATGCAACCTAAACAGACACCTACATTTTTTGATCTCTAGGCTTCATGCTTCCATTTCTTCTTGGGTACTTTGTTCAAATCACTCCTTTTACAGTCCAATTGGATTCTTTCCTATATTGGACTTTTCTATAACAATAGTAAATTCCGTCATATTTGCTTATCGACGTACCCAATTAATCATGTCATCTCTGGATTTCCGTGTCTATTTGGTTGAAAAGAGAGGCACTGTGTGGTTACTACATTAATCCCAAGCCGTGACACATCGAAATCAACTTCATCAATATTTGGTTTTGCATAAACCTCAACCTCAACCTTAGACAGTTTCAACTCAACAAAAGAATCGACATCGTAGAGAAAGAATATGATTATTCTTACCCATGATTTTGACATGATATTAGAAGTATCTCATATTAGCATCATCTTATTTCAACCAACACACTTATGACTTTTGAAAAGTCAACAAGTCTTTAAATTTGAGGAGACTCTAAACCTTATCCAAAGCATTACTAATAGATAACACATCCTCTGTTTCTAAAGTGATGTCTTCTTCTTATTATCTTCCTCAACCTCCTCCTCCTCCCCACTCCTTTATATTCATTTGTCCAACCATCATTAATCCACTCTTCCAGACTCCTTAATAATATTTTCCAAATTTTCTCTTTCATCCTTGCCTTGCCAACTAATGTCATCCCCATCATTGTCTTTTAAACTTGATGATCCCATAATGGTGTAACTTTGAAGTTGTAATTATTGGTGATCCCAATGGTTTGGTAATATTATGTATCGAGATTTGTAGGTTTTATTGAAAGGAAAATATTTACTATTGTAAGTGTATTACATATGAAAAAACTCTATTTTTAGTGCCCCACAAAAAATTGAATTACCAGTATTTAGTCTATAACAAAAGTGAAAGTATTCTCTAAGAAATAAACAAAATGTAATTTTGGTAGTTTTTTGAAGGAAGAAGAAAATGGAAAGAAAGAAGGACCAAATTGTCCCCAAAAATTAATACAGCGACTAAAATTCCCCTGGTCTTCATACAAACTAAACATCGATTATTGATTATGATAGTTGGAGTGACCACATAAGTCAATCACGATTAAAAAAAAAGTTGAAACATATTTGACAAATAAACGAATGTAGACCGATTTATTTTTACAAGCGAATAAAAAAGACTTTTTTTTCCTTTCTAAGTGACTAATCTAAGCTCCGTGTTTTTTTGTTAGAGCTCAAAATGACTCTTCACTATTTTATTTTTTGGTTTTCCTTTTTTAATTCTAAAGAGTCGATCAACGAAACTCATACATACACTACAAGAAACATTACCTTTTGCCAAGGATTTTGACAGGGGCATGAAACCCCTGGCAAATTTGACACGACATATGCCAAGGAAAACCCCTGGTAAATTGCCAAAGCCATTTCCAGGTCCACTTACCATTTAACAGGGATGAACCCCTCACAAAAGGACAGGATCCCTGGCTTTTTTTAACCTTGAAAATGAAATTTAAAATGGCTGACAGCTTCTGATTTTGCAGACAATATACCAGGGGTTATGCCACAACCTGCCCCTAGCGAGAATCTCTGCTGTTGTCATTACCTTGTCAACTAAACCTGATAAAGTCTGCCAAAAAGTTGTGCGCTAGTTATGCGAGGGGCTGCCCCTCGTTTTTTCCCTGGGTTTTTTTCCAGTCTATATAAACTTGCACCGTGTTATTCCCTCACACTTTGACACTTAAAAAAATTTTACACTTCAATTCTCATAAACTCTTCTCTTCAACATCACTAAACTTCTCTAACTTTGGTAAAATTCTCTTAACTTATTATTTATTTGTGTTTTGATTTTCTTACTACTTACTAACATAAATATTTCTTGCATCAGTGTTCAAGTCTTTCCTCCTCCTGTGGATTCTTGCTCTTTCTAAGCTTGCTCTCTTTTGGATTTTGTTCTTCTCTCATTTCAAGCTTCAACAAGTTAGTAAATTTGTTCTTCTCTGAATTTATTTTGCAAGATCTGTTTTTAATTTTTTAAAATAAATTTCGAAAATAATTTTAATGTATTATTGAAGAAAAAAATAATACTGGTAATTTTTTGAAAAATAATATACAATATTATTTCGAAAAAAATAATACTGTTAAAATAATTTTTAAATTTTTTTTCCTTTTTTTTATTCGGAATTTAAATATATAAATGTTATATAGAATGGTATATGTTGGATGTTATTTATATGATATTTCAAATTATTTATGGAATATATCTGCATGTTGTTGAATATTTAAATTATTATGGAATATATGCATGTTTTTTTTTTTTTGTGACAAAATG
>Ga0228711_1009477_pt1 | contig 13204 bp, 8 predicted proteins | sample MedpolnodulmetaG_2_FD_177996 | JGI IMG/M metagenome (GOLD analysis project Ga0228711, IMG submission 177996) | Root nodule microbial communities from Medicago polymorpha collected in Santa Monica, California, United States - brown nodules | ecosystem: Host-associated > Plants > Roots > Nodule...
ATCTATTTCTTGATTGTGCAGATAGTATTGTTGTTTGGAGGAAAATTAACATGTGGACAACTTTGGAAAATTTGATGGTTGATGCTGAAGGTTTTCAAGATGTATTTGTTCGTATGTGGCAACATCTAAACACATCTCAACTAATCACATTTGCCATGACAACATGGAGTCTTTGGCGAAAACGAAACTTAAAATTATGGGAGGACAAGACTGAGACTATGGAGCACGTCATAGGTCGCGCACAAGGAACTCTCCATGCATGGTAGCATGCAAGACATACTCACACTAATGATCGAACCCAACAACATCATGTGCAACCCGTGTATTGGCAACCTCCTCCTCCAAATTATTTCAAGTGTAACATTGATGCAACATTTTTTACAACAAAAAAAACGGTAAGCATGGGAGCGTGTCTTCGTGATGAGAAAGGCACATTTGTTGCTGCTTTGACAACTTATTGTGAGGCTGTGATGACAGTAGCGGAGGGTGAAGCTTGGGGTTTGTACCAAGGCATTCAATGGATTTCTTCATTAGGGTACCACAATGTCATTTTTGAGCTGGATTGTAAAATGGTTGTAGATGATGTGCATAATAGTAAGATGAATCTCTCTGAGTATGGTTCGATCATCCAAAACTGTAGAACCTTACTTGATCACTATAACGACTTTGTAGTTGTTTTTACTAGGCGTCAAGCAAACGGTAGCGCTCATGCTCTTGCACGAGAAGCCTTATCCCATGCTTCACGCAGTACTTTTGATGTAATTCCCTTTTGTATTGCTACTATTATTATGAATGAAACACCTTAAATTTGCTTGCTTAAAATATATATATATATATACACTCACAATTTATTGAGTCAGTGAAGTAATTATTGGGGTAGTGTTACAATCTTTACATTTTCAACATAGCAATTAGCAGTGTTGTTTTTAACAAGAGACAATTGAATGAGATCGTTCATACCTTAACTAATTACATGAGGATCAGTCTTTTTTTTATTTTTAATAAAGATGAGGATCAATCATGAATTGTTTATGTTCTTCATAATCACCTATTGTTCGTGCTCTTTATATAATAAATAAATAAATAAATTGTGATGATTAATTTGTAGCATGAGAAGATGATAACGATGATGGTTAGGTTGCCCACTACTATCATATGTATTTCCACCCTTTCCCTACTGAAGCATATTGGACTTGTCAAGTATTTTAGTGACACAAGTTTTGTGAAATATCAACTAAGCTTTACTAAACAAACCGTACCAGAACCAAAACTATTCTTATCCTTATCCATGGGTAATGTTTGATTAATTGCGTAATATAAAACTGTTCATTTGGACATAGTTATATTTTTCTTTTCCTTAAAAAAATATTTCTTTTCGAGAAATATTTAAATAATATTGATCATCTAGGAATTGCATGATTAGAATTTTTTTTATGACAAAGGTAAAAAAAAAAAAGGTGATATATACATCTCATGGTTGATCCTCAAAATTATTCGGCACAAAATATGTGTAATCTCTTCTTGGTGTATTAAATTTTTTTAATAATAAAAATCTATAAAAAGAGTTTGCTGATGTATATAATCTCAAACATCATAATTCAAATCTACTTCGGTTATAAAATCGTTTTTAATCAATAATAATTTTTTTTAATAACTTGACTTTCAAAATTCAACTATAATTTATTATGCAACCAAGACATTTCAACAAATTGTGCCACCGTAGTTTAAGTTGTAGTTGAAGCACTTCACCTTTACTTTAAGCCACCACAAAGCATGAATCTTAATTTGTTCAACAATAACATTAGTATTAATTTCATTGTTTGTAAAAAAGTGATTATTACTAGCTTTTAATCAAATAGAAGCTAGCCAATTATTTGGAAGCTTTGTTCAAAAATAAAATAAAATTTGGAAGCTATCATTTGAATTCAAAGATCAAATTATATCTTGTAGAATGTTGGAATGATTTTGTCCATATTATCATGAGTGTGGAATTGTGGACAAAAGAAAACCCATATCTTGTATTTTATCCGTCCTAAATTATGCACTCCATCTATTCCAAATTGTACGTTAATTTAACACAAATTAAAAAATATAGTTAATAATGTATTATTTACAAAAATACCATTTATTGATGGTATGTGAAATATAACTTTAAAAGAATTGAAAAAAAATAAAGTTACCTATAACAATATATAAAGTGAATACATTATTTTTTGGATTGAATTTTTCATTATTTAAATTATACCCCTTTAAAATTTATTTTTAATGATGTCATATTGTTGTTAATGAAAAACATATATATTTTTATTGTATTTGTTATATTATTTGTAAAAATAAACATAATTTATTATTATTTATTTAAATTTAAAAATCACAAGTACCTATACATAAATCCTATCCAAAAAAAAAGTATCTATACATAAACTTTCAAACAAAATCAAAATTTTATTAAAAAAATATTAAATATAACTTACATACATTAACGTAATAAATATAAAATCTAAAGTTTAAATCTTGATATCCACATATTACAATATCTTTATAATAAAGGTTTCACGTAAACTTTTACATTCTTATTCTTATGTTAGTCTTCCATTTTTAGTGAGTGGTAACAATAATAAAATTTATATTTATGAACAAATTTTGATTTCACACTGAAATTTTCTTGGGTCAATGTAATTTTTCTTTTCCGTCCTTGAAAACTCAATATCTTCATTGTTTCTCCATAATGACCACAAGTTTAGAAGATGATTGGCTCATGGAAATAATTTGAAAAATATTGAAAAATTTGGTCAATTTTCTATCACTCTCTCATATTTTGTTCCACTCCACCGGCCTCTAACTCCAATATATATATACCTCCCTTTCTCCAAACACCATACACCAAAAAAAAACCTTCCTTCACTCCTTCTTTCTCTCTCTACATTCTCTCTCTATTATTCAATGGGATTCCCCGTAGGGTACCCTGAAGTCTCCGTCCCCAACATCTTCCTCTACACTCTCTCTCTCCTCTCCTTCCTCCGTTCCCTCACCATCTCCTTCCTCTCTCTCCTCCATCTCTCCGACCTCCTCGACACCGACTTCTCCTCCACCACCCTACCAGACTCCCACATCCACCGTCCCACTCTCTCCGCAATCCTCATCAGAGAATTTCTCCCAATCATCACTTTCAATGACCTCGCCGGAGGAGATTCTTCACCGGCGGTGGGGTGTGCAGTGTGTTTAAACGAGTTCGCCGGAGAAGAAGAGATCAGATGTATGGCCAACTGTAGACATATGTTTCATCGGACGTGTGTGGACCGTTGGATTGATCATGATCAGAAAACATGTCCACTTTGTAGGACCCATTTTGTGCCTTATCATAAAATGGAAGATTATAATCAACGGTTATGGAATGATGCTGCTTCTGAAGATGAAGATGATGATGTTTCTCTTTTTTCTCATCATGATGATTATTACATTGCTAATGCTTCATTATGACTTTCTTTTTTAATCTTTTTTTATTTATCTCCTTATAATTTTTTTCTTTCTTTTCTATTTAGAGTTTTTGGGTTGCTGAATTTGTATATATTAAACCAAAACTATAAATGTATGGATAGAAAGAGAGAAATTCAAGTTTTGAACTAATGTGTACGGTTTTTGGACATGTAAGTAAGTTAGGTGGATTTTCTTCTCACATAGATAATCTCTATGATTAATCTCTTGGGTGTATTCTTTACCACTCAATCTACTACGGAAGTAGATTTGAGTGTGAGGCTTGAGGATTTGTAAAATTGAGGACCTCAAACGAAACAGTGCAATTTTAAGGGTATTAGTTATTTGTCGTGACTTTAAGCAGTCAGCTAGTCGATGATGAGATTGATCCTATTAGATTAATCGGTTTTGAGATAAATTCGAAGTTTTTAAAATAATAGATAAATTATCATCAGACATTCATTGTAGTAATTGATTTGAGATTCGACGATTTAGACTATAGTTTTATCTAGTTGAATGATTGATTTAAATCAAACAATCTATAATTGTAAGTCACACAAGTAATTGTGTAATACATTTACATCACCAAATCTAAGTTCGTAAAGTGGGGTTGCTTAACTAGGTTCCTTAACAACAACGAAAAAGAAAAGTGAGGATCTGTCTGAAATTTATAGAAAAACCCTAATTAATCCTTAACTAAGACTCAAATCATTGTCTGGAATGCTAACAATTAATTGGTCGCAATTTCATCTGAATTCATCCTTATATGCTTGTGTTTTTGTTGTTTCACCGTTATATATTCAAAATTTGTTTTAGTCTTTTCATTAAGACACATTGACCCATTAAGACACATTGACCCGTTTAAGCTTAATTCCTGACTTTGTTCGTGACTTGATATAATATTTTTTTTTGTAACATTTCTATTAATTAAGAATTTGTTTACAATAATAAACTAAGAATAATTTTTATTTTTGTCACATAGTCTAATGGATAGATTCACGCACATCACGTAAATAATTAGAAAATTTGAGATTCAATCTTCAACTCTACATATAATATCTCTAATAGTATCAACTGAGGTACACTTATGAGACACGGACATGCTTATCTATTTTGTACGAATACGACTTTTCTTTCTCCATGGTCAAAAATGAAAATGCATCCGATCTTAAATGATTGTTTAACGGGGTGCCGGCCACCTCTCATCATTAGTAGTAGACTTCTTTTTATTATACTAGGAGGCATGTAACGTATATTCCAGTGAAGTACTTTTCAAATACTTTTTATATGCTAGTAGATTTCTTTTTAGAATATATTAGTAGACATGTAACATATATTTTAGTGAAGTACTTTTTAAATATACCTTTTTTGGTATTTTAATAAGAGATATTGGATAAGCAACGATTGTGGTATTTGGTTTAAATATTAAATCAAATATATCAATTTTTGTTAATTTAAATGTTTTTATAAATTATAAATCATTTTAAAAAATAAATTTGTCTTAAATTATAAGTCGCATTACAATACTAATAAAACATTAATGTTACTTTTCAATTATACCATTAACTATTTATTACTCCACTTTCTTTCAATTCCTTAATTTATATTTCACATATTATTTATTAAGGACAATTTTGTAAAACTGACTCGTAATATCTTTTTCCTATACAAAATTAATGATATTTTATAATACGTGTGATATGTCCAAATGTTATATAATTTGGGATGGATGAGGTACTTCATAATCTTTGTAATGGGTAGACATTTTTTTAAAATATTTAACTTAGATGCACTTTTAATCCCTCTACTTTAAAAAAAAAATGATATATTGATTCTCTTATTTTAAAAATCAATTTTTGGATTCCTTTATTCAACTTTTTTTTTAGGTTTTGGTCCCTCGAATCATTTTTTTGTTGTTTTTTTATGATCTAGCTTATTCATTTATGATGTGTCGAAACTTATTAGACCACAATGAATATTTATATCAACAAAAATATGTTAAATAAACAATGTCCTATCATAAATAAGTATGTCACATCATAAAAAAAATGTTCAAAAGGTCATGTTAACTTGTGCCCTAAGGGCACATGTTAAAGAACCCAAAATAAACAACTTTGCATTAGAAAACATGATAATTTAATTTTAAGAAGTTGACTGCATGACTTTTGATATGCATATCAGTATATGTTTATAATGAGTTCTTTAACATGTGCACTTGAGGGCATAAGTTATCATTTGTCTTTGTTTATATTTTGGTTTGGTGATCATTGAGAGTATGCATTTTGTGATCTCAATATATTGGTTTTTTGTTGTTGAGGGGAACCAATATATTATTGTTGACAATTTATTTTTATATATATTTTGGTACAATGGTGTTGACAATTTATCCTTGTCGTGACTCGTGACAGTATTCTAGAATGTAGTAGTATACTAGTATGTGTACATCATCATCGTGGTCCTCCATAGTCTCCAATAAATGCCAGGGTACAGGTGACTCTAAGCCTGCAGAGTGCAGGCCATGGCCTCAGTCAACTAGACAACTACGTTTCCAATTCTACACTCTACACGTACATACATACGTTATTGAAATCTCTTTGCTTTCACATTCATATACTACCATCTCAACACCTATCTGATCAAGGATCAATTTATTTGGAAACACAAAAATATAAAAAATTAAACGAGAAATGATTTAATCATATATATATATATATATATATATATATATATATTTTAATTTGTAAGTATGTGTCCAAATAAATTTGGTTTAGGATTGTGTCCAAATTAGAATTACCCCCAATAAAGGTATTATTTATTTTTGAGGGAAAAACCTTATAACATTTCAATGATTTCATTAGCCATTGAAGTGTATTTCATTAGTGTCACTGGCTAATGTATCGTAATGCATTTACACTTCAAAGCTTTTATTATTAAATTATTTGAAGGAATTAATTTATTATATTTAAGAATTTAGATCGTACATACATCAGGGTATATCCGTTGCTTAAGTATCTATTTTTTATTTGTTTGCGATTAATCTAAATCGATGTAACACAAGCACTACATTCGTAAACCATGCACCACTTCAAATTTAAGTTAATATTTTGAAAAGTCAAGGTACCAGTACTACTAGTCATGACTGGACGGTGAGAGTAATATATGGGACGTATCAGGTCACATTGGCCACGTATTTCAATTGATCGAGATGTGTGAACCAGCAAAATAAGGCAAATTCTTTTTCGCTGTTACTTTTTCCATCACGTAAGTTTATCGCACATTCTATTCAAACTCTTAATTCTGAAATATTTTAATGATTTTGGAGGCTTTTTATGAGATGTTTAGGCCTTTTGGATTCTATAATCCAAAACATATAGAACATATGAGAAATCAATGAAGAGAAAAAGAAAATGTCATTTTTTTTTTCATTTTACTCTATTTTCTCGCATCCTATTGAATTTCAAAAATCTCTTGTTTGAATTATATAATTCAAACTGTTTTTTAGAATTTTTGAATTATATAATTTAAAAATCTTCAAAGAAGAGTTTAGATTGTATAATAATGTATTTTTGAAATTCAGTAGGACATGTGAAAAAAGAGTGAATAAAAAAAGAAATTACCTCAAAATAAACATGCACTTACATACTTTGGAGCTACTTTTTCTCCCCTCAACAACAATATTAAATGAGAGTTGTAGGTGTCTACATCCGAAATAATCTTCAACATTTTACTTCTAAAATACAAGTTGAAAGAGTAATGATATTTGTACAACCATTTGATGATAATTTTTGTGATAGTTTTATTTTTATTGTTCAAAAACAATAGAGAGAAAAAAAGAAAAAAAAGAGATGATACGAATATAATTGAGCATGTGAGATAAAGTTGTTCAAAAATTATTACAAAATAACTGTACACATATCATTTCTCAAGTTAAATTCATACTTTTAGAAAATTTATGAAGTTCACATGTGTACTTCCAAAAATATAATTTTTTTTGGTTAAATACATTTTGTCTCTTAATTTACTTTTGAGGCACATGTTGGTCCATTAACTATAAAATAGTTCAATTTAGTCCTTTACATTATATTTTAAAGGGTTTGATAGGATACACCCACTAGTTTTTATCAAAGCGTGTTTTAATAAAGATGTAACTAAAAAGTTGTTAAATATACCTTAAAGTGAATGTTGTTAAAACACTCGTTCTAAAAAATAAGTGGGCGTAAGTTAGCAACTCCCACAAGCATTTGCTAAAATACACCCATTTATTTGTTTAGAAGGAGTGTTTTAACATGTCATAACTCAAAAGTAGCTAAATGCACCCAAAGGTGCATGTTGCTAAAACACACATTCATAAAAAACTATTGGATGTATCCTAGCAAATCCCATATTTTTAATGTAAGTTGGTCATTTCTATACAATCTATTAGTCAAAGTCATTCTTATATACGATGTGGCACATTGCCTATTCACATGTATTATGTATTTATACATATTTAGTTTAGGTTTTTTTTTTTTTTTTTTTATTTTAGTTTATTTTTTTTTTTTTTATAAATATTTTTTTTTTGTTTTTTTTTTTTTTTTTCGAGTTTAGGTAATTATTTAATTTTAATAAATATTTACTATATTTATGATTGTCACAATAATTTGACATTTCTTCAAAAAAAAATTATCCTTCCATCTCCTAATGAGTGATAAATTTGTAAAATAACTATCCTAAAATTCAAGTCACTTTTAATTTTTTTTTCTTCTTCTTTCAATTGTGTCCTCTATTTAACATATTCGACATCATAAACATCATTTCCAAATAAATATCTTTAACTTTATATTTACTATAATGACAAATACATCCATACTTCATAAATTTAGTTTGATAAATTTATTTATCTTTCCTTAGCATATGTCAAATACGGTAAATAAGTTGTCCTTTTTTTTTTTTGCAAAAAGAGGGCAGCCAGCAGTTAGCTATACTACCAAAATATATTAACCAAAAGAAGGAAAACCAACAAAGAAGAGGAGGGGGACTATACCAAAAGGTAAACAATATTTGGAGACTAATGTATCCACTCTTACTATGCACTAGGTAGATATATTCCTAGATTTATTTAATTAGGGCCAACTTACTAATTTCACACAAGGTCTGTGGAAAAGTAGTAAACATATAGAAGCTCAAACAAATCTTATTGCAATCTATATAGTTGTACATGTACACTTGGACTATTACTAGAGAAAAAAGAAAGATTAATCTATGCCCTTAGTTTCTTAGATCAGACTCCATATAAAGTAGAACACCACCTCGTTTGACCTAATAACAAAAACCACATGCAAACTTATTTGACATAAACACCATTATTGACCTTGAAAATTACACGTTCTAACAATTAGTCTTCAAGAATTAAGGACATTGTGAATCTTAATATTAGTAAACTCAACTCAAAATACCCTTTCACCCATTTAACTTCTTTTACAAGTTTCATCTCACTACCAACCCATCATCACACTCTTTCTAACCTTTGCTTGAATCTTAAGTTATTACTCAATCAATGATCTTAAACATTGTGTCATAGAAAAAAAAAAGTGAAGTCTCTCACTCTCAAACACCACCACACCCTCAAAAAGAGAGCCTTGAAATTATGTCAATTGCAACAGGAATATGCTATTTTGTTGCAATTTTATTGCTTTTGGGATCACTCAAAGTGTATTCCTTAGAATGTGAAGATGATCGCTGCAAAACTGGGCTGTGCAACTCCACTGGTGCTTGCATTTGTAAATTCCCTGATCCTTCCACTATCTTAGATGGCGATCGAAGTTTTCTCGGGTAAAGGATACATCAAATCATTTTTTTTTGTGCTCAACTATTATTAATTCCTTCCAAGTAGTATTGTGCTAAATACAATTTACAAGTGAAGCTAAGTTCAATATTTATTTTCTCATGAGTGTCTGTGCAAGAGGTTATCCAAATTGACTTTGTATTTTTTTATTCAATATGGATTTTGTGAATTTTCTCAATGAAATTTTGTATTATTTTGGGCTTGATGCAATAGGGGAAAATTTTGTGATGAAGAAATGACAATGTGTGATGGGACAAACTCCTTTTGGTGTGAGCATGGTGCTACTTGTGAGGAAATTGTTCAAGGAGAAAAGTATTCATGCAAATGTCCCTCTGGATTTGCTGGGGAACATTGTGAGCAAGCTGGAGTACCATGTGGTCAGATTTTCTGTTTCCATCATGCTGAATGTTTGGATGAAGCAGGCGATGTTTGCCGGTGTCCATCTGATTGGAAAGGAAGTGCTGATTGTTCTCTACCAACCACTTCAACAGGTTCCTATCCCTTAATTCTCACTACTCACAACTCAGCTTTGATGCTTATTGCTTTTGAGAAGTATTCTTTCAGAAATAGGGTCTTTTTAAATTGACTTATTTGATTTTATTTACTGACATAAACACTTGTGAGATTGTTTGGGAGAACTTATAAGAACAGCTTATGACATGTTGATAAACTGTTTTCAACTTATTTGTATAAGCTCTCTAGAATTGCCAGTGAAACAACATGACGGAGCTAGTGATTTAGAAAAAATCAACTTATATTATAGGCTTTCACATTAGATTTTGTACTGCAGACTTTTACTCAAATTCAACAACTGCCACTGAATTTCCTAGAGCAAGCAGCAATAGTGATACTAATGTGAGTTCCTTTCCTTAGATGAAATCTTATTCCATTTTTTCAGTGTGATGATCATGTTCTATATTATCTGTCAAGTACAGAAAACACTGGCTGTCTTGGCGTTTTCTTCAGTGGGAGCAGTTGCTGCTGGTGCAATTTACGGCAAGAAACTATGTAGCAAGAAAAAGAGAGATGCAGTTAAATTTCAACAATTATCTCAAATGCAGACTCAAGGAGTACTTCTTGATGACGACGACGAAGGGGACAGCGAAAACCACAGTATGGTATCTGAAAGGGTTCGTGGTGATGTCTCACATATTTAGTGAGCAACATGTTAGGACAAGTTTTTACAGGGTCTCATTAGCACTAGATTGTTTGTTTTTTAATGGTAACTGCTAGAATGTACAATATATTTTGTAATACTGAGTACTAATTTTTATATGGTTCTGCTTAATAAAAATCGTGGCATGCAATCACATATAGTATAGCTATGATAGAAATTAGAGCAAAAAAGGCAGGGTTTAAAAGGTGCAATCTTTTACTTGAGGTTTTTATTGGGCATAACTTATTCTTACAAAACCAATTTGTAGGGTTAGGTGAGTCTTTATAAACTCATTTAAGACATTATCTTTATTTTATATGAGATGAGACTAAAGTTTTTTTTCAATACAACCTCTCAACAAACTCGATCCTTCCTCTTTTCTCTCATTCCCTCTCATAACTCTTATCTCTCTCTCTCTTAAATCACTCCCAGAGAAGTATGTGGCATTACATTGAGTTACAAACATCGGTTTACAATCATACTCACATGCGTGAAATCTATTTTTTATTTTCTTTTTAATTATCTTCTTTTGAAGTAATTTTATAGAAGACATGTCGGAAAGTAAACATTACCTTCACACTCTAAAATTTCTAGATCCGTTCATGTGCATAAACTCGTATTTTCTCATTCCATAGTCTTTCTTTTAACATTGGAAATAACCATCGAACAATTAAATATAGTTGAATTAATGAAAACCTACCGGGTTTCTTTCGTTCCAAATAAAAGCCACAAGAAAATCAAACATACAACTATCACAAATTTTTTATTATTTATTTTTTTTGTACCGAACACAACTACTCTCTCCGGTGGATTTGGATCCTCTCCTGCCTTTTTTGTCCAACCCCTTTCATTTTCAGATCCAATGGTTGATTGACTCATAAATGAACAGAAAACAGCATCAAAGAGAGAAAAAAAAAAGTAAATGAATGACTTAAATTATGGGAGAACAAACAAGAAATTATACCCCACACCCCTACATTTATACCTTTACCCCAATATTTTACACAAACTTTCAAATTTACCCTTTATATAAAAAATTACCCTTTCACTTTTCACCCCCACAAAACCCTTCGGCAGTTCCTGCAATTCAACTTCAACTGGTTCAACCCTTTTTCTGGAAAAAACGTTCTTCTGCTTTTGCTTCCAACAAACAGTAAGCCTCAATTCCTCTATTCTCTTCATCTTTTTTGTGTTCTTTTTAATTGTTTAACGGAGTCCTTCACAATTAGGTTTTTCATGGATTTCTGGGTTAGTGGGTTAGGAATCCTTCACGAAATCGTTTACCAGAAATAACGATCCGGTGAAATGTCGTCGTGTTCCCAAAATTGTGTTAATCCAAGTGTTCCGGTTGATTTCCGAAAACCATGTGCAAAGCGTTCCGGTAGGTATCCGGAAAACGCATGGAACACTTAATCATTTGATGAAGAATTCCGGTTCAGGCACAATTTTTTTTTTGTTGAAATGACAGCAATTTTTTGAAATGACGACAATTTTTTGAAAAGCTCTCTGAAGTAGACAAACTTCATATATAATTTAAATATGCCATATATAATTTCATAAATGAATAATGACATATGCCATAAAACTAATTGAGAGTGACAATTAAGAAAGACAAACTAATCCAGGGAGAACAATGAGAATTAGAAATTTAGAATAAGAATATCACAAACATTAAAACCTGAATTTCAAAAACATAAGCTTTTGAGGTCCTGTCCGCGTGCCTCTTCTTTGGTTTTCTGCTTGGCTTTAGTGCCATTACACTTCTTGTGTAATTGATACCAACTTGAATAAACTAAAAATTATTCAATTATGTTTGTAGTTTTTGATAAAAAAAAATAAAGTTTAATTTTTGTTTTTCTCCTGATCTTAACAGGTACTGATGTTTGATTGAATCTATGCATTTTATGCATTCTGTTTGATTTGTTTAATTGGTTCTTGTACTTGCTTTTTTACATTTCATTGTTTTTCCTATCCTGCAGACGATGCTTAATGTTATAGACAGAAAAAATGAATAGACTTTAATAGTTAAACACTATAAGCAATTGATATAAAATTCAGCTTGCTCAATTTGAAGTTGAATTATTCTTCTTATAAGCGATTGATACTTCAATTATTAGTTCCTGTACAAAAAAATCTGATGAGTGTGATTGATATTTTAACTTCCATGGAAAAACACTTTTCATACAATACTTTTTTTTTATGAATTTGTGATGTTATTGTTTAAGTTTAATTCTTGTCTTTTTTTTATTAATTCTGTCTTTTTTTATTCCGTGGTTCGGTGCAGAGGACGAGGTGGCAAGATTATACGCAGATGACGAAACGAACGACAACATAAGGTGGTTCGTGATCAACCAGCCGTACATCAAGAAAATAGAACTTTAGAAAGAAGTGAAAAACTATAATATAATTTTTTTAACAAGAAACTATTACTAAAATGAACACTTAAAAAAAAATATAAGCAAGTAATATCAAGAATCAAGGATATAATTACCAATATTAAACATGTTCTAACAAAAAGTACTAATATTAAGCAAGTTGGAATTTAAAAAAGGTGGATTTTGAAAAAGCGTATGATTCTGTTGATTGGGGGTATTTGGACGCGGTTATGGAAAGGATGTCTTTTCCCGTTCTATGGAGAAAGTGGATTAAGGAATGCGTGTCAACTGCTACAGCCTCTGTTTTAGTTAATGGTAGCCCAACCGACGAGTTCCCCCTGGAGAGGGGGCTGCGCCAAGGGGATCCTCTCTCTC
>Ga0228711_1009478_pt1 | contig 13203 bp, 10 predicted proteins | sample MedpolnodulmetaG_2_FD_177996 | JGI IMG/M metagenome (GOLD analysis project Ga0228711, IMG submission 177996) | Root nodule microbial communities from Medicago polymorpha collected in Santa Monica, California, United States - brown nodules | ecosystem: Host-associated > Plants > Roots > Nodule...
AAATATAATAATTTGCAATTGAAGTAAAATAGCTCAAAAAGGAAATAATATTTAAATAAAACTAAATCAAATCTAAATAAAATAAACTCAAATAACATATTAGAAATACTAATTTATCGACTCATCACCTAGAGACACGTCCGAGGCATAACTGCTAATAACTGCTACGGGCGTACTCGAATTCCAAATAACGCCTCTTCAACGAGAAACCGTTATTTAGCTTCCCTCTTCGATGCCAACCATCCTTCGACATCTTCTTCGCTCCGTCGAATTGTTGTCTCGATCAGCACATCTTCTTGACTTTACTTCGACAATCGAATCTTGTGAGTTGAACTTGCTTCATTCTCTTCGAATCTCGGGTCAAACTTCTTTAACCACATTTATTATAGCCTGTTGAAAATATAGGCTAACAACGTCTTCCACTGCATGGCATTCAGTACCTGCATCTTTCCTTATGTTGTCTTGCGAAATATGATGAATCAAGTATTTACCTTTTGCTTTAAGAACGATCACCTTGTATTCTAAGTTGATTCGAGCTTGTGCAGTGGCTGAGAATGGTCTGCCCAAGGTGACTGGACAATCAGATATGTCCATTACTACTATGTCTGCTAAGAACTCGAAGTCTTCTAATGCAACCTTCACATATAACACCACTCCTTCTGGTTCTTCTTCATTTCCGTCAGCTACCCTCACTAGCTTTTCAAATTGTATCATCACGAGTCCTTCGATCTTTCTACATGTTGCAAGCGACATCAGGTTGATTTTGGCTCCTAAGTCACATAAAGCATCCCCCAAGAATACACCATTAATAGAGATTGGAACATTGAAGCTCCCAGGATCTTTAATCTTGATGTTGGAGTCTGTTTTAGTGTTGGTACTGCAATCTCTAGCTAATAATACCCATTCTGCTGCAGTAGGATGTGACTTAAGCTTCACACGATTTTGTAACATTTCCATGCAACAAGGATTATGTTTCAGCATTTCATGTGTCGGCATTTCAAATTTTACCTTCATCAGCTTTTGTAAGAAAGACTCAAAACTTCCTTCTACACCTTGGTCTTCTCGTGCTGCGGACTGTACTTTTTTGTGGAGAGCATCAATACCCTCCTCTACAAAGGCTTCAGTACCTTCGGTTGCGAAGGCTTCAATACCTTTGTCTTCACTTGGATCTTTTTCGACTTCATCCCTGTTCATGATTAATGTCTTTCCAAGCCTAAAGTGAGTGTTGTTTATTGTATTAGGATGATTCACCATTTGTTACGAACCTTGCAAGCAGTATGGTGATCCATACTCATAGTACTGGTTGATGTAATGGAAACTTGGCTCTCTTTCAAGCTCATGTTCCTCAGGTCCAAGATTAATTTTGTTGTTTGCGGACTCCAAGGGTATTCGCCTACTTGAGAGAAATTGTTCTCCATTGACATCTTTGATTGCAGATGTTATCATGTTACAATAAAATAACCAATTCGTATTCTAGCAAAAGAGTATGATAATTGTTTTATTACTAGATTTTAGTTGCTTCTTTTATTAAGTTTAAGATTAATTCGCTAGACTCGATCTATTCCTAATATCTAAATGTAATGCAGACTCGATCTAAATTAACTACTACTCGTTAATACCTAATGACACTACTAATTAAACCTAAGACTCTATTATTGTTACTAAATGCTAAACCTAATTCTAAATGCAAAATTAAATGACTGACTCCTAATAAGGGGCACAAAAAAGGAACATATTCCCGGTGGACTGAAAACCCGAAATGGCGGTTAGGGCAAAATTAAGGATTAGAAAGAAAAAAAAACATAGATGAAAAATAAAATGAAAATCATGACTATTGAAGCGTGCCAATGGAAGGACACTCTGTGCGGGTTTACATATGACGACTTTTCTTCCAGATTTTTGGACTAATAATAGGCTTTCTCCCTAGGAAGGGTCTACTTCTCCATAAATTTTTACCTTGTGTCGAGCTTTACTCGATTTGTGACTCGATCTGTCCCCAATGATACCATCTCCAATGAAGTTTTCTGAGTGTTTGTACTGCGATATAAGTCCACTTCCCATCTTACCTGTCCTGCCTTGTCTCATCGAGTTCACCTGTCATACAATTATACAGTCGTACAAGATGTACATTCTTACATCCATACATTCATGCATTCATGCATTCATACATTCACGCATACACAACATATACGCATCATCATTCATAAATGATTGCATTAGTCACCCAGAGTCTTGTTTGGCCGTATCACTTTAGTTCGGTCTTGACCCAAACAGCAAGTGGCAGTTTCTTTGTAGAAATAGCTTGCAAATACCTTTTGCCAAGCAAATAGCTTGCAAATACCCTGTGCCAAGCGAATAGCATGCAAATACCCTTTGTCAAGCGAATAGCTTGCATATACCCTGTGCCAAGCGAATAGCTTGCATATACCCTGTGCCAAGCGAATAGCTTGCAAATACACTGTGCCAAGCGAATAGCTTGCAAATACACTGTGCCAAGCGAATAGCTTGCAAGTACCCTAAGCCAAGCGCACATGTTTGCAAATACCTTAAGCCAAGTGCACATGCTTGCAAATACCTTAAGCCAAGCGTACATGCTTGCAATTACCTTAAGCCAAACACACATGCTTGCAAATACTCTAAGCCAAGCACACATACTTGCAAATACCTTAAGCCAAGTGTATGCTTGCAAATCACATAAGCCAAGCGAATAGCTTGCAAATTTTATTTTCTCAAAAGTGTCATCCAAGTGTGTCTGGTCAAAAGGTGTCGCTAAAGAACCTTTTGTCTTTATTAAGCTATCGTTCCAAATCAATACAATAGTAGACAATCAATTCCCCAGTGAAACTACATTATCCCCTAGTGGAGTCGGATCCCTTTCCTCAACGAATTTGGGTATCATGTTGTTGTTTCTCTCCATCAGTCAGATTATCTTTGCCTTCCTGCATTCATACATGCATCATGAGCATTCATAAGTATCTTAGGCTCAAAAATGGTGTACTCTGTATTTAAGTCTCTTTGGCCCGTCAAATCGAAGATTTCATCTTCAAATCTCCGGACGAAGAAACTTAAATAGGGGCATCTGTCATACCCCAATTTTTGACCTAAGATTCTATTTTCACACGCTCTTTTGACCCAGAATATTCCTTGACTTTTAAAAAAAAAAATCGGCAGAGAGCTATTTTAAAATAACTCATTCTTAGTTTGTTTCGAGCCCACTTTTTTTTATTTTATTTTAGTTTTTTATTTTTCTTACTTCTTTTTTATTTTATTATTAGATCTATCTTTCATTATTTTATTTTATTATTATTTTATTTTTATTTTATTTTCTTCTTGTTTATTTTGTTTTAATTAGTCTTAAGAAAAAGTTAAAAAAATGTGTCCAGGGTCCGAAAATTTTCTCAGTCGCGCCACCATTCGTGGCAAGTCACAATGTCAACCTTCCTTTACCAAAAATCATCATCAAAGCCTTTTAATCACCATCAAAAACCATTAAACTAGTTTTCCATTTTCATCAACGATTGAGCCTACAAATAGAGCTCTCATTCCTCACTTATACACACACCAAAATGTCTCTTGAGTTGTCAAAGAACTTTTCTCTCTTCTTCCTCCTTTAGCTTGTGTTGACAAGCGATTCTTTTCATCTCCCTCCTTTTCTGTCCCGTCGGATTTTAAGAGTGTTCTTACGACCATAGTCCCTATTTGGTTTATTGTCCCTAAGAGGTATTTTAAAATACCACATTTTTTTGGTTGTTTTTTGGTCAACTTTTTATTTATTTTATTTTTGTTTCATTGTTTATTTATTTGATAGCATTTTAATTTTGTTATTTTACACTTAGAATGTATTTTAGGAAGTTGTAATATAAAAAATCAAAAAAAAAAAAATGCATTGTCTTTATTTAGTTATTTATTTAGTTTTCATATATTAAAAATGCAAAAAAATTAAGTTTAGTTTATTATCCAAGGGAAAAGGGATTCGTTTTGACCTAGTGTCACTACAAAATTAGGCTTTAATAAAACAAAAAAAACATTCAAATAATATAAAAAAAACAAGTTTAAAAAAAATGGGAATTCTTTTCCTAAAAAAACCTTGATTCTCATCAAGAGATTTTTCCATTTAATTTTCATTAATTAAAACTTTAATGCTTTCAAGTGTATTTAAACACTTTTCTTAAAAAGTTAAAAAAACAAAGAAATTTCCTTTTGCCATATGGCTTTTATTTTTTCAAACCTTTTCATAAATAATTAAAAATTATTAAACAAATCACTCGGACTTTTACCCCGAACTACGTAGTTTTGATCCCTCACGGGTATAGAGGCAAAATACCTCGTCTTTCCAAATCAAAAAATAATAAAAAATATTTTTTTTCCCTCTCATCACACTAATTTTTACAAGCAAATAATTTTAGCCAAAAATAAATAAAAGCAAGAGGTTTCTAAATAATACTATAGACGCTTAGGGTGCTAGTACCTTCTCTTTACGTAACTAATCCCCGAGCCTTAAATCTCTAAAATTGTGGGTTTTTTTTCGAACTTTTCCCCCTTTCTTTGGAAAAATTAAAGTTCCGTTGTGAACCTAAATTTGTGAGTCAACGCTAATCAATAGCTTGATCTCCGAAAAATCATCGCGACATTATCGTTATCAGTAATAGAACCTGCTACTGTTGATGAAGCACTTTCAAATGATGGTTGGATAATAGCTATGCAAGATGAGCTCAATCAATTTCAAAGAAATGATGTGTAGGATCTGGTAGCTAAACTTGATCATAAGAACATTATTGGAACAAAATGGGTGTTCAGAAACAAGCTTAATGAACAAGGTGAAGTTGTTAGAAACAAAGCTAGACTTGTTGCACAAGGATACAATCAACAAGAAGACATAGATTATACTGAAATATTTGCTCCAGTTGCATGATTGGAAGCAATCAGGTTACTTCTATCCTATGTAGTTAATCATGGCATTATATTATATTATATCAATGGTGTGATCTCTGAAGAAGTATATGTCAAAAAACCTCCAGGTTTTGAGGATCTGAAGCATCCTGATCATGTTTATAAACTTAAGAAATCACTATATCGTCTTAAACAAGCTCCCAGAGCTTTGTATGATGGACTGGGTAATTTATTGATTGAAAATGATTTTAAAAGAGGTCAGATTGACATAACACTCTTCAGGAGGACACTTGAGAAAGATATCTATGTTGATGATATAATCTTTGGTTCTACTAATGCATCTCTTTGTAAATAATTTTCCAAGTTAATTAATGCAGGATGAGTTTGAAATGAGCATGATGGGTGAATTGAATTTCTTTCTTCGAATTCAAATCAACCAATGCAAAGATGGAGTTTATGTTCATCAATCCAAATATACTAAGGAGCTTCTGAAGAAATTCAAGCTTGATGATTGTAATGAGATGATCCAACCTGCACCTTAAGCAAAGAAGATACATGAGCTAAAGTAGATCAGAAGTTGTTCAGAGGCATGATAGGTTCTTTGTTATACCTGCCTGCATTTAGACCAGATATTTTATTTAGTGTATGTTTTTGCGCAAGGTTTCAATCAGATCCTAGAGAATCTCATTTAACTTCTGTTAAGAGAATCTTTAGATATTTGAAAGGAACAGCTAATATGGGACTCCTTTATAAGAAATCCTTAGATTATAAGTTGGCTAGATTCTGTGATGTTGATTATGCTGGTGATGGGATTGAAAGAAAATCAACCAGTGGGAATTCTCAGTTCCTTGGAGAGAATCCGATATCATGTGTCAGCAAAAGACAAACAACTATTGCTCTGTCAACAGCAGAAGAATAATACATCTCAGCTGCAAGTTATCTCACACAACTACTCTGGACGAAACATCGGTTAGAGGATTATTAAATTAATGAATATAATATTCCCATTATGATAATACTTCTGCTATTTGTTTGTCAAAGAATCCAATATTACATTCAAGAGTCAAGCATATTGAGATAAAGCATCACTTTATAAGAGTGTATGTTCAAAAAGGTACTTTGGATATACAATTCATTGATACTAAACATCAATGGGCTGATATATTCACAAAACCTTTAACTATTGAAAGGTTTGATTTTATAAAGAAACTTTTAAACATGCATCTTGTATTTGAATAATGCTTGCCTCTTAATGGGAATTCAGAATCTAGAGATGTTTAGAAGCTAAGGTATATCAGACTCTCATTCTTGAGACTCTGAAGAAATTCAGTCTCCGAAGGTCATCAGACTCTGAACTCCAGAGTCTGGAATCTTTGCCTCTAATAGCTGCATTAGTGGAAAAGGTTGAAGTTACTCTTTGTGACACCTGGCCCATTAATGTAACAATTACTCTGATACACTCTCTGATATGGTTTAGTTGTATTGGGTAATAACTAAAAGGGAAATGATGATTATGCTTTGAATGTTGTATCTCAGCTGCAAGTTGAGCATAGTAAATGTTTTGCTTATGTGCTTAAGCATTTGAAGTATCCTGCTTGTGTGCTTGAGCATTTGTAATCAGATATTGATTTTAGTGAACTCTCCTTGGAAGTGCAAGAGGGACATGACTACTTCCGAATTGTGGAAGGAACCTGTATTATTGCTTTGTGTCTTTCTCTTCTCTCTCTCTCTCTCTTACATTATCCATTGCATTAGACTTTAAACGTTGTGTTAGAATCTGATATCTATCAGAATCTGGACTTTGGACTTAGTTTCCTCACCTTCACAGTCGTGCATCCCTGACAGATTGGATGTGCTGGTTTTTCTTTGCAAGCGTTTTCGCGATTATAATTTTGAATTTCGGTCTATTTTCGATTCCGTTTTCGCCAAAGTGTCCCAAAAACTTAGACCAATCAAATCATACTTGAAAACATGACATTTAAACTCAAAACAACTTAATCAAACTCACCCCAAATTGACTTAATCACAAAAGTGCTTAAAAACGACTTTTACTATAAAAACCCGATTTTTCTCCCAAACGGTTTCTCATAAAAACAAAGTGATTAAAAACAGAAATTACATCATTCTAATTTATTCAAAAAACTTCATCAATTAATTCAAATTCATCAAAATCAAACTTATTATTTTCAACCCTTTTTGACAAAAATCATAAAATCACCACAACTTAAACATAACAACACAACTATCAACACCCAATGCATGAATTATCATCACTAACACAACTCAACACCATTTATATCATATAATCTTGATTTCACAAACAATCAACAACAACAACATCATTTTTCATCAATTTAAGCAGTTGGTACAGATAATGCATAATATATGCAAGGTATGGGATTCAAATCCCGGACATCACAAAAAAAAAAAAAAAAAAAAGAATATTTTTTTTTCACACACACATGAAAAACTATTCTTTAAAATACTAAATCATTTTATTATTAGTTTATGTTTTATTATTAAAAAAAATCTTTTATTGTGTGTGCTCAAACATTATTCATTTGTGTTTGTAACGATAAAAGAATTCATGTTCAACTACATTCAAATTCAACGGTAAGATCTTAGATGAGTGAACAAAACATGCCTTTATTGAATACATTTGAACGTGTCAAAAATTCATAAAACTTGAAAGTAAACTTTTATTTGATATAATTCGAAAGTAAGCTTAATCTCGGTTACACGTGCTGACATTGGATTTTTCAAGGAAATAATCAAGAGTAATGTCTGAAATACATATTTTAACACACTTTTTCAAACACACTTTTTTTTATTGTTTAAAATTCATATGAATACAACCAAATTTATATGAATCAAACCTTATTTGATGGGACCTATGTGAGTGTTAACAAATCAAAGATAATAAGTTGAAAATGTGTGTTGCTAGTGAACCGCCATAATATTTCTAAAGGCTTAAAATCCCTCTAGAAAGGCTTAAATGCCCTCTAGAAGGGCTATGACGCCCTCCAGAAGGGTTCCAGGGCTCCTGAGGCCCAGGCGCGTCCTTCCCAGGGCGCCACCTTTCTTAAGCTTCTAGAAACCTCTGGAAACCGCCTAAACCGCATAAAAGACCAAAAACCCAGCTTTCTTGGGGCTGAAGTTACGCTAAAGTAAGCCCACAAGAATGCTATAAATACCACCTTTGAGATCATTCTCAGGACATCTAATAATCAGTCAAAACCCTAGAATACGATATAGAACCCTAGTATCCCTTATTGTGCTTTTTGCAAGTACAGCTAGCATTCCTCAATGATCAAATATATGGAGTTGGAATCAAAACCAGGTTATTTTTCCTGGACACCGTAGCTCCAAAGACTTCAGTCATATCTAAGTCCTCTTCTTTCATTTCATTAGGAATTTTCCAGTCGAAGTGGTAAAGTAAGGCAGCGAGAGGAAGCTCAATATTTGCTAAGCCAAACAAAATTCCTGGACACATTCTTCTTCCTCCACCAAAAGGGAAGTACCGAAAGCTATTATCATTCACTTTATTAAAATCAAAACCAGTACTATCATGAAACCTCTCAGGTATAAACTTATCGGCATCAGACCAATGTTTCGGATCTCTTCCAATTGCCCATGCATTTAATATTAAGTTAGTCTTTAAAGGTATTTCATATCCACCTATGTTGCACGCTTCCCTGCATTCTCTCATGAGCAATGTAGCAGGTGGGTGTAACCTCAGGGTTTCTTTGATCACTAACTTCAAGTACCTAAGTTTATGTAGATCACTCTCATATATTCTCTTATTACCTTTAACAGCTTCTCTTATTTCAGCTTGTGCCTTCTTCATCACTCTTGGGTTTTTCATTAACTCTGACATAGCCCACTCTATTGTTATTGCTGAAGTATCACTCCCACCACCAAACATGTCCTGTTAAACAATAATAGGGAGTAAAGTTATTGATTAGGTTTCGAAGTTGTTCGATGTTTAAATTTGTTTCAGCAACCTCATCATTTAAGCTAGTTTTTGTGACGAGATTCCATCCCATTTAACAAGGTATCAGAGTTGAGTTGAGTATTGCAACGTGGAAATTGGAACCAGAAGACTTTTCGCCTTCGCTACAACACGACTATGATGATTCTTTAAAATATGAAGTCTTATTCCGCAATCAATATTGTGAATGTGATATAAAAAGTATATCGAAATAATCTTTTTGGGACTCAATATCATATAGAAAGGTGTAATTTTATTTATGATAGATTAATTTAGGTTTAATAGCAGTTTTCGCCTCCAAACTTTCACGAAGTTGCGATTTTGGCCCCCTTAAAAATAAATTACAAAACCGCCCCCTAAGTTTTGCAACTGTAGCAGTTTTGGCCCTCCAAGACCAATTTTTGGTAAAATAAAAAATAAATAAATAACACGTGACACCTCACTTAGCGTGCGACGTCAGCGTAGACCGAGTCAAAATTGGTCTTGGGGGCCAAAACTACCACAAATACAAAACTTAAGGGGTGGTTTTGTAGTTTGTTTTCTTAGGGGGCCAAAATCGCAACTTTGAAAAAGTTAGGGGGCTAAAACTGTTGTTAAGCCATTAATTTAATTTAGTAACTAACCCATATCACGGCTTTGACATTGTCTTGTGTTATTGGGATCTCGAGACGGCTACTTTGCTGGATGCGCAGAAGAACATCTACTAGATTTTCACCTTGCAGGCCAGGGTGTGATTGATGCTCCTTTATAATGCTTTCTAAAATCATATCCAACTTGTTTTGCAAATTCTCCAATTTTGGTTTTATCCCAGTAATTAAATGAATAGGTTTAAATGAAGGGAACAAATCAGCAACGTCAAAACCACTTGCCATTTCCATTGCTTGCTTGAGCAAACACAACAGATCATCTTCATACTTAGATTTTTTACCAAAAGTTGCCCTTGAAACAAAGGTACTTACCAAAGAACTAACGATTTTAGAAAGATCAAGTGGTTGAGAAAGTGAATCCTGACAAGCAGAGGAGTGAATGAATTGTATAAGCTTTTCCACCCCATCTTCTCTAATGGATGAAAAAGATTGGACCCTTTTGGCACTAAGAAGTTCTGATGTACATATTTTTCTCATCTGTCTCCAATAATCACCATATGAAGCAAAGATAATATCTTTTGATTCATATGTTAATATATTCGGAGCTAGGAATTGTGGCCTCTGAACAAAAGAAAGATCATGTGTCCTCATTATCTCTTTTGTCAAATTAGGGGATGACACAACCACGGCAGAAATTTTACCAAGCTGAAGATGCATAAGAGGTCCATATTTGTGCGATAGATCTCCAATTGTATGGTGTGGAAGTTTTCCTGCTAATGCAAGTTGATGCAAGTTTCCTATTAGAGGAAGCTTCCATGGTCCTGGTGGAAGTTTATGGCTCCTCGCTTTGATTTTATGCTCGTAGATCTTTGCTAGGAAAATTAGCAAGAAGATGAATGTGGAAATTATGTAGAAGGGAGATTTGAGTTCCATTGCGAAGGAGAGATGATTTGAAATAATGAACGGGATGCATGATTAGTCTTATGGCCTTCGAATGGTATATATATATATATTGGGGACAAAGGCATTATTAAATTACCAGAGAAAGAGAAAAAACGGGCACTCATGTACCGTTTTTCCGCTCCTTCTATTGTGCTAACATTTGACAATTATGAACGATGTTTTTTATGAAATTTTTATTTTGATTAAAACTAAAAATACAAATGCTTGTTACTTTCAAATTTTAACAAGCCAAACTAATCATGGTTATCTTCTTTAAAAAAAAAACTAATCATGGTTATCTATTTCAATGACATCAACAATATAACAAAAACTATAGTCTAAATTCTTATTTTCTTAATGACACCAATAACAATCTTCATTATTGAAAAAAATTGTTTAAGGGAATAATTGGGATAATGAAAAAGTAAGTATAAATATACTCATCGACTTTGTTACACTTTTTAAAGGATAAAAGAAAAAAAAAACTGACACATATATACTCTTATGTGTTTGTTACACTTTTATTTTAATATTTGAATTTACTCTTATCTATTTGTATTGAAAGCTGGTGATAATTTTGGAAAGAGAAAAAGGCGGACCAAAAGAGTCAAAACATTTTATTTTCTTTATATATTGTACTCCCTCTGTTCCTTTTGAAGTATCGATTAAGTGTGGATTTAACGTTTCTATTTAACTGTCGTTTTGGTATTTTAAGTGTACAATTTTTCAATTATACCCTATGTCAATTACTCTTATATTTTTCTGTACTAATTAATGTTATATATTTGAAAAACTATAGTTTGCTTTTTATAAAAACAAAGTTTGTTTCTTGTTATGTTAAAATTGACATGAGAGAGACAAAGTGTGCAAAAAATAGGAATTTCTTAGAGAAATAGTTGGTAACTAATAATTTTTTGTTATGAGAGAAAGATAACATATTAAATTTATTTAGAAAGAGAAAGTGTGTGCAAAAAAATATGAATATATTGGTGGATTAAAATAAGGGTATAATAGAAAGTAAATATGCAAAAATACACTTCGCTAATTTGGTGTTAATATTCTAAAATGACACTTAAAAAAGAACGGAGGAAGTATAGATTAATGCTTTAAATGCAATTTTTGTTTATTAATGGTCTAGTTCTTAAGAAAAAGGAGCACTAATTATCTTACTCTCGTTCTTTTGAAATATTCGTGTTAAGAAGCTTATTGACCACTTGAGTTGATTACTTATTTTAAATGAAATTTTGTTCAGATGATTTACCATTTTAGTCTCCCAATTCTAGATTTGAAAATATTGTCCTCAACTTTGGCAAAGATTTATCCAAAAGGACAATTTGGAAAGAATTCAAAAAGGGAAGAAATATTCGTTTTGGTCCATGAATATATAACGAGTAGTCACAATAGTCTTTCGATGTATCAAATTTTTTAAATAGTCCCTGATTATGCATTTTGTTAGTTGAAATAGTTCCTGATATTAAGATGCTTTATTAATATTGTCATATTAGTCCTTCAATATACTTACTTATTGTCATATCAGCCCTTATAAGTACTTACTTATTGTCAGGGACTATTTGGACTAACAAAGTGCATAATCAGGGACTATTTTCAAATTTTAATACTTTGAGAGATTATTGTGACTACTCATTACACATTCAAGGACTATTATACCCCATTCAAAAATAGAAAGTTTGTCTTAGTAAAATATTCCTTCAAGTTCTTTTTATAAGAGACAAATAGATCAAAAGAAATTATATATTTGATGTGTATTATAAACTATAACATCAAGGTTTTGTAGACTCATTTATCTCTCTTGTAAGAAGAACCCAAGGAAATATTGTACTACGGTGATGATGACCAATGTCTAGTAGCAAGAGCTTAGTTTAAATATAAAAAAAACTATGAAAAACATTCTATATTAATTTTTTAACAAACCAAAATGGAATGTGTAGCCACCAAAATGTATCTCGCCTAACACAAGATGTGTCAAAACAAAACACAAAGTTTACAAAGTAGTAGTTCAAACACCAAACTACGAAATATTAAGAGTACAAAACATTCAGCATTGCCCAAACAAACAAGAGGCCTAAGCCACACGTTATGATAGCCACAAACAAAATAATTTTTTTGCTTTAAGCCACAAAAAAGAAAGGAGCTTAATTTTGTCTAGCAGCTGAAGATCAGTGCTTTCCAAATAACACAAGCGCATGAAAACCAACTGAGATGCATAAAAGTGCATTGTTGTTTAGATGTTCCTGTCAAATTACCAAACTGAACAAAATGATTCGTAAGACCCTCTGGAGCAATCGAAGCTAAAGCAAGCCACTCGTGGAGAAGCTACCAAAGAGAACAAAAAAACTGACAATCCAAAAACAAGTTTTCTACCAATTCCAACTTATCACATTTGGCCACACAAAATTGAGAATCATTAGTAATAATACCGCGTCGATGTAAATTATCACTCGTGGGAAAAGACACCATCATTAGAACCTATTTATGTCAAATGAAATATGGCACCGTACTGTAATGAAGCAGTACATGACTAATAAGAAGGCTATAGGAGACTCTAATTGTATAACCATCAGACAGAGTTGAGACCCATATCCACATGTTCTCAACATCAAAATGCAAAGACATAAAGTTAAGTAAATCCTTACACTCACACCCACAACCTGTTGGAACAAGGGTGTTTCACAAGTCACCTATTGAGTTTTGACAATAACAAGGTATTAAAAATAATCAATTGGATATGCTAAACAATTTGTTCAAGTGTGCAGGATCCATAATCAAAGTACT
>Ga0228711_1009479_pt1 | contig 13201 bp, 7 predicted proteins | sample MedpolnodulmetaG_2_FD_177996 | JGI IMG/M metagenome (GOLD analysis project Ga0228711, IMG submission 177996) | Root nodule microbial communities from Medicago polymorpha collected in Santa Monica, California, United States - brown nodules | ecosystem: Host-associated > Plants > Roots > Nodule...
ATTAGATATGAAGATGTGTAGAGCTATATTTAATGTTCTCTCAAGATCATACCGAAACCTGCTCCAAATTGGCTTAAGTGTAACGTGGATTGTGCCCTTTTCACAAACAAAGGTTGTTTTGGAGTTTGGAATTTGTTTCCGAGATAGCTCGGGACATTTGGTTCAAGCATATACAGAGTGTTTTTCTTATACTATCCCAGTTATCGAATGTGAAGCTACAGCTCTCTTCATTGCTATGAAGGTAGCTGTTGACAAAGGCTTTGAACGTGTTGTGTATGAAAGCGATAACCAATCCGTAGTTCATGCTGTGCTTAGTGGTTGTATCTACGAAAATGAACTAGGTACTATCGTTACTAGTTGCAGGTCATATCTCTCTGCTCATGCTAGCTTTAAACTAGCTTTCATTCGTAGGCAAGCTAATAGAGCCGTTCACAATCTTGCCAGAGCGTCTGTATTTCAGTGTAGCCCAAGTATTTTTCTCTCCCCTCCTCATTGTATTGACAATATTATTTTAAATGAAATGCTATGAGTTTACTTTTCCTCAAACAAAAAAAATTAATGTTCTAAAAGCACCTGTTAATGCTTGTGTAAAAATTAAGAATACCAAAACCAATATAATAAAGATTGTTCAGCTCAATGATATCAACCAAATTATCAAAGGATGAAAAGAAACGATCTCTACACAGATTTGTTTATCTATCTAATTCAATGTTAGTGTCTAAACACTGTATGTACTAGAGATGAAAAGTAATGACACAGATAAATAGGAACATATTAAATTCCTTTTCTACAAATACAAATAGAGCAAACACACTTGAAAAGTTCATATACCCCAGTTGATATGATGGTTGATGTAAACTGAGAATAATGCAGTGTGATTTCTTCATTTAAAACTTCGAAAGTGGATAACAGCTCCTGTGAATCTTGTTAGAATGGCCTCGAAATTAACCATGTTTACAAGCATCTACATAGTACTTTGCATTCTCTGCCTTTTTCGGAAAACAGGGTAGGGAAGGTAAGAAGTTAACGGTTAGCCTATGCACTTGTACAACCAAATCTAAAGCAAGTAAAACTGCGAGTAGAGATAATCTCGAATTTTAAAGTAATCTTCACATAGAGGACCTTCAATAATAATTTGCTGAGTACCAGAACCAGCACCCTGTTTAAAATATATGTTAATGAATCAGAATCTTTATCAGAAAACTGAATATATAGCCGCAACTGTATTCGAAAAGTCATTTTCCAAAGAAAATATAAAATTTAACAAATGTTCAGAAGAAGCATTTACCTTCTGAGTTGCATCCCCAACCTTCCGAACAGTTACATATTCACCACAACGCAAAGCCCCGCCAGCAAATTCCACCTACAAAAGTTATCATGTTATGACACTTTTTTTTTATAGGTTTAATTACAGTTTTGATCCCCAAATATTTTTGGTCCCCATATTTTTACTCACACGAAATTGGTCCCCCCATTTTAAAATCACAGTTTTGGTCCTTTTTCCGATTTTTTGAAATTAAAAATGGTGATATTGAAATTGAAGTTTTAAGGGGGTTTTCTGGTAATTTCATTGTTGGTGATAATTTGACATCATCAGGTCGTATGACACATCATTTAAAACATGTCACATCAACAATTCTGAGTTGAAAAATATGAAAAAGGGACCAAAACCGCGTGATTTTAAATTGGGGGGATCAATTCTGTGGATGAGTAAAAATAAGGGGACCAAAACTGTAATGAAGCATTCTTTATAAAGTAAAAAATGTTCAGATTTAATTGAGTCAAGTTCCAGTTTCAGAACACATGGTAACCCGCATTTTCAATGCTAGGGAAATGAAATGGAAATCACTCCATTTAGGAATAAAGAATCAGTGAAAGAAAGAATTAGTAAACTAGTACTAAATCTATAAATGCAGAATACCGGAACACCCTTGGTGGAGAGGAACTGCTTGAAATCTGCCAATTTCAAATCACCAACAAGAACAGATTTATGTGGATGAGGCGCTCCGGAAACGGGGAGAAGCGAAAGCATGTCATTTTCTGTCTTCCCTGCTTCAGCATCAACCCAAGCAATTTCATATTCTCCCAGCTGCAATTGAGTTTATGTTTATTATTCAACACGATAACTGGCGGACAATTTGTATTAACTGAATCAGTTCAGACATATATTATATACCTTTTTGAAGAGTACACTACTCATTAACTTCTCAGATAATTGAACCTATAACCAGAAAAGCATAACATGATTAATTTTGACATGTTGTACAGTTTTTTCAGCAAATGTACAAAATTTATGTCATTGCACCTTATAAGCACATAAATCAGAGGTAACATCAATAGTCTCTTCAATTTGGGGAGCGTAAACGTGACGACAGACATTCTTCAGGCAGTGCTGCTTCAGATGGTCTGTAGCTTCAGCCGATCCATGCACCAAAACCTTCAGGATAATAGTGAGGTTCATCATCATGCATGATACAAAAATAACAAAAGCAAATGATACAATGATAAACATGACAAAGAGGTTGCTCAGAGTGGAGCTGCCAATCCCAAAATGGCTATAGCAAGATGGCTGCTGTGCCGAAGAATATAAATTATTTGTAGAATACATTTTATAAATGAGAAAATAAAAATATTTCTCAAAACTAAAGACTAGTACACAATTAATAGGAATGTGAACATGGAATAGAATATATAATAGACGTCATAGATAAGAATAGAACACATTATATATGCAAACAGATAAATTAGAGAAATACAAACATCAAAGTAATGAAGTGTGAAGGAAAAATGCAACACAACACATAAACAAACAAAAAAAAAATCAAACAAAATGTGCATAGTTATCATTAATGTTCATTTGATAGCTATCAATTGCAATAGTTTGCATAGTTGTCACAGCTTAATCTTTTGACAACACACAGCCATAGTTATCAATAGTGTGCATTTCAATAGAACTTTATACTTTAAGTAGCCTCTTAGATTTTACATATTTTCGAATTCCAGTACCTTTATAAATAATAAGTTATAACCCTAGTTAGCTAAAATCCTAATTCGTTGCCCCTACTGAAAATTGTAGCCAGGGGATCAAAGTATTCTTTGCGTAAAATATTGCATCAGTGTTGTCAAATAGAGGCTATAGGGTAGTGAATTTTAACAAACTGTTATTGTTCTGGGATACGCGATCTAATACAAAGTGTTGACAAACAGTGGCTATAGTCGCGCTATAGCACTATAGGGTAGAGGAGGAATTTTAACAAAGCACTATTTTCCGCAATCCGCGATAGACAACACTTTTTCACATGAATTAAAAATTAAAATAAGTTATTTTCAATATCATATGGTTTTTAATGGTGGAAAGATATGGCAACCTATGAGTTCTGATCTATTCCCCAAATACAAGTACGTTAAAGAAGATTTATGATGTGCCCCTATTAATTGAATTGAAAAAGACCAAAAAGATCCATACCAGCTTTAGGGGAGCAACGTGGGAGAGAATGTTCTTAATTGATCTTCCATCTGAACGACCTTCAAAATCCATGTAAACCAACGAACATCTAACTTGGACCTAGACAACAACAAAAACAACACCATCATAAGTAGATTCAGCCCATTTAAGATTCATACAAGTAGAGTAATAAATGCTAAAGTTATTACAAATACAAGAAATGCAAGTGTAAATCCACAATCAAAACAAGCTTCCTTGCCCCATGATAATATTTCTGGTCTAATGTGATTTGCAGTCTGAAATTTAAATGTATCTTAGAATCTGGGTTGAACCTAACTCAACCCTACAAACCTGGCTTACAAGGTGAGGGATGTCTCCCACTTATAAACACATTATAAGGTCATATCTCTCTAGTGTGGGAAATCTCAACACCCCCTCACACCCATGACTGGACATCCAGAGTGTGACCCGAGTGGCCCGACAGTGGGTGGCCCAGTGGATTTAGGATAAACATTAATACCATCTTAGAATTTGGATTGGTCGAACTCAACCCTAATGCACACCCCATAGCTTAGAATTTTAATAAATCATGAATGTGGTTTCAACTCTATAACCTATTGCATCGATGTTCCGCCTAATATATAGAATTTAAGGGATAAAATAAGATAAAAATGCCTGTAAGATAAACTTCCATTGGCTTGTTCAAAAAAAAGATAAACTTCCATTGGAGACTATAATCTAACTAAGGAGCAAATAAATGGTTTAGGAAAAAAAATCCGTTGCAGGATTAATACAAATGTTAGAAAAAACAAACATAATAGCATCTTTTGTAAAATATCGAAGACAGGGGAGAGGAGACTTTTAATATTTGCAAAAGTAATAAATTTGGTGACAAAGCCAAAAACGGAAAAGGTGATTCAACTCCATTCATCCAATCAATATACGAATATAGCAGTAATAAATTCAAACACAATTACATAAAATTACTAATCACAAGAACAGGAAACATAAAGATTTAAGAAAATGATATTGAGTGAAGCTTACAGTCCTTTCATCAGATATAACTTTTGATGGCTTTGTATCAAATATCAAACTCGCAGCACTTTCATCTAGTTTTCCATTTAAATCACCACCTACCTAATAGAAAAAATAGGAAAATGATAAACAAGTATTATCATTCATAATATAGGGTTGGGAGTGCAAATACCAGCAAATGTTTCTAATCACCAATAAGAAAACTTGGATCACAGCAAATATTTTTCATGGATAGAAAACGAATGTCTCACATTCCATATTTAAGTCATGGGGAATAGTTAAAGACTAGCTTATCCATAAGCCGAATGTATCAAATCTTATCGTTTATAAGGTTTCATACTCCTTTTCAATCCAATGATGTCATCAACCATTATCAATGTAAATTATATTAACCTTTATAAGCTTTTCCTTTATAATGTGTTCTACAATAGACTAGTAATTCAGAACAGAAACATGATATGAACACTAATGTCATTTTGAACTGGAATAGATATTTCTACTGATACTGGGAAGTCGCGAGGTTGATATTTTAAAAAGGAAACTTACATTATTTGCTGTCTGGTCCATGTCTTCCTCCTTAATTACATAATCATCTGGATTTATGACTTCACCAAAATCATCCCATTCTGATATATTCTCATAACAGGGAAACATCGGGGCAACACTAGATGAAGGGGGAACAAATCCATCAATAAACACATCTCGGTATCCTCCGTTTTTAGGAACAGACGCTGCAAGTGCAAATTAAACTACTTAAGGGGTCGAAAGAAAAATCAGCAGGTTCATAAAATAATGATAAAAGTTACAGAAATGTTAGCTCCAAAATTGATTTATGTTATATGGCTATTGACTGTAGCTTATTTAATAGATTTCAGTGGTTGTTTTGTTTTGTAACAGAAGGGAATAGATGAAGTTATGTATTCTTTTGTTTTAGCACCGAGTGTGTAGCACTTTCCAAGACTCAAAACTAGTTAAAGATAAATAGATTCAGCTAATAATAGTAGAAAAAATTCAAGTATACATGACCCAAAATAGCATAGTTAAATAAAACAGAAAAGGAAATGATTATGATATGAGGAAACACAAGTGGATAATTCTAAATACCGAAGTGAATGCATTTAACATGAAAACAACACCAAATTTGTCATGTTTTGTAATGAAAGGAAAACAAAAAAAGGGAACAAAAAAAGGTAAACACTTCTAAATATTATCTCCAAAATAATTAATACAATGCATACCTTCTGGTGATGGTTGATTATTGCCAGTATCAATGATCATTGGATCGATAGTATTATTATCAGCCCCTTGAGATGCTTTAAATTCTTCCTCTTTCATAAGACTTGCTTTCAAAGCTTCTTCTTTCTTTATTCGGTTTTGCTCTTCCTCATAGGCAATTAGCTCTTCTCCAACCAAAGGAACTCGTTTGGACACAGTGACTTTGACAGCTTTTGGAGGTGGATCAGCTTGAAGCATACGAGCTAGCGTGCCAAACTATGCATTGTACACATAAGGATCAATTGAAACATAAGATTAACAAATACATAGTATTTAAAGAAATGATTTAATTGAAATGAATAATTTATTACACTGTCGATCAATCATACTCGTTGGATCACTAAAAATTTAACTTTAATCATATCTACCTTAAAAATGATAAAAAGGATGATTTGTGTATACTAGAGAGTGTATCAAAATTAATCTTTTAAAAAAATACATCACAAATAAAAAGCATTTTCTAATAAAAAATAGGCTAAAATGCACTTTTGGCCCCCCAAGTTTCACAAACTTGTGATTTTGGCCCCCCAAGTTTGAAAATAACATTTTTGCCCCCTTAAGTTTCACCCTCTTTGCAAAACGATGGTCCCCCTTGATTTTGACTCAGTCAAAGCTGATGTGGATATTTTTTTTATATAAAATATTGACAACTTTGTGCACAAATGGAAATTAATTAAAATTAAAAATTTTAAAAAATAGAAAAATGAAATTAAAACTAATAATAAACATTGGAAAAATCTTCTTTATCTTCAACCCTAATCTTCATCCTCAAAATCAAAATCATTCAAATAAAACCAAACTCAATCTTTATAACTTATATCCAAACTCATACCAATTATTATTGTTACGTTTGGTTTTCCCGTCAAACACAACAACAACAACATTGTGTGCTGTGTGAATTTAATTAGGGATTTTCTAGGTTTGGGGTTGTTTTTATGGGTTTAGATTTGAAGTTGCTTGGATTTTGTTTTGTAATTGGTATTTCTAGTTTGAATATGTTTTTCTGGGTTTAATATGATGATTTATGGGTTTTCTTTTCATTTTCCAATTATTTTATTTCATTTCTAATTATGTGGCTTTTATTTTACTTTAAAATAAAAAAATTACATAGTCAGCATGTGACATGCCATCCACATCAGTTTTGACTGAGTCAAAATCAATGGGGACCATGGGTTTGCAAAGGGGGTGAAACTTAAGGGGTCAAAAATGCTATTTTCAAACTTGGGGGGCCAAAATCGCAAGTTTGTGAAACTTGGGGGGCTAAAAGTGCATTTTAGCCTAAAAAATAATATGAAATATTAATAAAGGCTAATGGGATAAAAGAGATAAAATGTGCTAAAATTCAAAACATAGACAGTAAAGAGGAAAATTATGGGAAATAAGAAGGCTTTGCGCACGTGCGTGGTCGAAAAGATTGTTCGTTTGATTTAGATAAGAGAATTGTTGGGAGTTGTTAGTATGTTATGTTAGTAGCCAGAGTTTTTTTTTTTCTTTTCGCAAACTCGGTATCCAACCTAAGGACTGACTAACCCGAGGGATCAAATCCCACCGTCCACTTGCGGGGGGGTGCCCTATTTAAAGCCAGAGCATAGCTCTATATGGACTTAGCCCACTAAAATTGCCACCATGGGGAATCGAACGTGAAACCTTGAGAGGAGCACACTCCAAGGTCACAAGCCAACACCAAATGGGTTGTAAGTAGCCAGAGTTTGAACTCTAGAACTGCTTCTCAAACTCTTTCAGTTGTTCCAACTCAACCACTTGAGCCACACATTGGGGACGAATGTAGGGAGTTAGTTGTTTATTGAGTTGCCTAGTCTCTACTCTCAAGCACTCTTGCTTCACTTTCCTTTAGGTTCCCTTGAACAAGAGTAGGAGTTTTCCAATGAAGTTCTATCACAAGAATACTAAAACACAATACATCAGAAATGTTTTTATTCTAAAGAGTATACCTGGCCTCTTTCAGTAAAAAGCACAAGATTTTTGACATCGTTCCCCCACTCAACAAATATATCATGTGAAAAACCTGCTTCCAAACTAGCCATGGATGCTAGAACAACCTATACAAGATATGTGTATCAGAATCAGTAAGGAAGCAGGCCTGATAAAGTATTAGCATAAAAAATCATTCAACCTTTGGACCATCAGGAGCATTGTCGAGGTCAGCCTTGCGAACCAGAAGTGTGATATTCCTGCAGATAGGCATTACAGTCTATTTTAAACACAAGATAAATGCAGAAACTAAAATAAAAGGAAATTAAATTTTGAGCTAATGGAGGTGCATTGCCGGTGTAAATTAGTTTTACACCAACATCCAAAGACAATTCGTCATATTGCCACATAAACCGATTTTTCAACATTTTAAAAATAACTAAAATACTGGATTCTTCTTGGAAATTGGTGTAAAACTAGTTTACACTGAAAATGCATATCTCCCTCTCTCTTAAATATTTGTTTAATACATATATAGGAAAGATCCTCAAAGTGTGTGTGACAACTTGTAGGTTATTAAAACTCATCATTCACCCATGACTGAACAAAATCTTCTATTTTAAAATATCACAAGAAAATCATTACTTTTAGGTTTGAAATTTTAAACAATAAAAAGGCATCGTAGCGTCCCCAAGAACAAAAATTCAATTGACATATAAATATCTTGCTCCCAATATAAATCAAGGAAGACACAACTTACTTCAGAAGAAATATATTTTCACGAGTTTGTTCAAAGGACTTCGCTATGGAATCACTCATCCACTCAAGGAAACTTTTCACGTAATCAATAGTGCTGGATGCAACATATGTAAGAAAGTATATAGGATAGTTCAAGTTTTCATCCGCCCAATACTGCAAACAGCAAGATCTGATGTCAACTGACGCATGTACATTTAGGAATAAACTGAGAGAGAGAATAAAAGAGAAATTCTTTTCTTGTACTGACCGATTCCAGCATCAGAATAAGTTCCAATATTCGTCCAGCAGTGTCAACAGGTAGTAACACATTGCCACCTGCCCTTAGAGTCTTCTTTAAGATATCTAAATAACCAACAAGATATATGATTCAGAAAAAACAAAGTACATAGTATAGACAGTTTTCTCATTTCGTGATGAAGACTTTTTAATGCTTGCATGCCGCGTCTTTGAATATCCCAGGCATAAAAATATTTCAGTTTTCTCTTAATAGCAACTCAAGAAAACAAAAAATGAAAAAATTCACCTTATTTCTATCAAAGTGTAGCAATTATAAGATTTAAATGTTAGTTACCTCCAAATTCTTTGTCCTTTTGACGTCTGTAAGGCTGATTATTCAAAGCATTATAAGCATCGGTTATTAGAACAGCCGGGCGAACAAAAGAACCTAGAACAGTTCCGTTCAAATGCCTAGTGAAAATTAGATTGATAAGTAGCTTCCTTTCTGGTCGTTAAGAATATAGAAGATAAATTTTGGAGAAGTAAAAAAATAATTTACCTTTCTTTCCTATGATTGAAATCAACAGCATATATGACATCCTCACCATCCTTTGTAATTTTCCATATCGTACCTCCCAAAAGATGTCCAGCAGTATGTGGTGCAATCACGATTCCCTCCCCCTTTCCTAGTATTGGTCAAAATGTCATAAATTGAGGAAACTGTTTAGATATATGACATTGAAATGAAATGCCTACCTGAAAGATGATGATTCTGAGAGTATGTTAGCCTTGTTACAGTTTGGAAAGCAGAATCAATATCATCTAGAGTGAACAGATCAAACTCCGACACTTGCTGCAAAAGAACGAGAGAGATGTCTCAAGTCTCAACCAAACCATTTTGCAAAATGACATGTACATTTTTGAACAAGGACATAAGAATGAAATTTGACTCACCTTCCTGGAGAGGAAGTGGTCATACATAGTGAGAAGTCCCAATCTATATACAGGCTCAGTTGAATAAACAGGAGCAGAAAGTCCAAGGTGCTTAATGGCATATGGTAAAGCACCGAGGTGAAGCGTATCAGGATGTGAAAGTAAAACAGCGTCAATAGTTGATGCTACCCTACATATCAGTCACACAAGCTCAATAAGAAATCAAAGGGAATAAAACCAGACATCTATACTAAAACATAACATCCCCCAAAAAATTACAACTTTTCTCCTTCCATCTACTTCGTGTGCCCATAGTTCTAAATTACGGTTTGCAACTACCATTGTGGTCATAATGCAACGGTTATAGAGGCATCTGCAACAACAACATCAAAACTGCCATCGCATTTGCCAGTGTTTTCCCTCAATATAAAGGTTTGCATTATGAAGCACGGATATGGACACGGACACTCACACGCCGACACAGCTATTAATTTGAAAATATCACATAATCCAGTGTAATTACAAGTGTCGGTGTCGGACTCAACACGTGTCCAACCCCGAGACACGCCTAATCCGTGGAGTGTCCGTGCTTCATAGGGTTTGCATAACTGCAACTACAACCACAATGTTTTTGCTAACAACAAACAAAGAGTACCATAAGAACTGCTATTAATATTTCATAGTTTTCGATGGAAAAGAAGAAAGAGAGTAACAACCAACCTGAAAAGTGGTTGAAGGAGAGAAGGGTCGAAGTGATCGTTCCAACCACAGTCAATGAGGATGTTGAAAGAATCAATGGAAACCAGGTAAGAGAGAGGGTTTTCATTGTATACTCCACAAAGTGGTGTTACTTGCACCGATGTACCCATTCCCAATTTTGAAACCCTAAAACAAGAAATTGGAGAAGGAACTCGGAGAGAGAGGGAGAGTTGAGAGAGCGAACTAGCTGACAGAGAGTGGGAAGGAATGGAAAGTGAGCTGCTCGGATCTGCTACATTTCTTAAAGGGTCAAGTTTACGGTTCCTCACACAGATGTTTGACACGTGGTAACTAAAATTTTCAATGGCTATAATTTAAAGTTTCAAAAACCAGTATTTTATAAATAAAAAATAAGTTTAAATGTGTGTTTAGTCCCTGCACTTTCACTCAATTTTGGCATTGGTCCCTGCGCTTTTTATTTTGTTTGGCATTGGTCGCTGCACTTTGTGAAACTTTTGGCTTTAGTCCTTCTGTTAACTTTCAGTTAAAAAAACCCAAAACTAACGGTGTGCCATGTAACACCCTAAACTCTAAAAGCGATAAATTACGTTAATGATAAGGCATATCAGGAATCTAGATGCTACATCTTCAATAAATCACCAAGCATGCATAAATAATATGTATTCTCAAAACATCGTAGCGGAATAAAACATCATTACATCATCATTTAAATAAAACATCTCAACATTTATCCATGATAAAATAAGTCACCAAGTAGTCATGTCATCACAACATCATCAATACATAGTCTCGACATCTCCAACAGTCATAATATAAACAAACAATAAAGACCGACCCCCAATCAGAGCCCTAACGTCTAAGACACCGAAAAAGCAGTAAATGAGGTAGCTCCAAGCTATCCTCAAGCAACTCACCAAAACAAGCAATCTATTCCTGCACACTGTCTACCCATCCATACGGATAAGGAAGCCGGTCAACCGAACGACCACTGGGGGTTAGTCCACAATTCATAATTAAACATAATCAAACATAAGCATTCAAGGATTCCATGCATAACAAATATACATACTCAACATTCCTAGAATACTAACTCCACTTGAATATTATCCCTAATTCCATACACAACATGTTATCATACTTCTATCATAGCATAGTAAGCATATTCGATCTCTAATCAAGTCATCAACATAAGCTCATCACTTAACAACATCAATCATATAAATCTCATAAACTCTTGCCTAATCAACTCAACAATTTCAATTCATCGTATCAAAGTGTAGGCAAAGAAATCATCATTATCAAAGGAATGACCAAATCATATATATATATATATATATATATATATATATATATATATATATATGTAATTCTCACCTCGTTATTATTACCAAAATAATTATCATCAAATAGATTCACCAAGTGAATAAGCACAAGCAAGTAAGACATACAATTAAAGTCTGGTTCAAATGCTCACAACCATCGACAAAATCCACCAAAGCATATATATACACCAATTCACATAATCACAACGTTCACCAAATTTCACTAATGCACAAATTCACCAAGTCACATATTCAATTATGACACGACTCACCAAATAATAAGTGCATGCAATGTTCTAGACTCTTCTAGATGCATGTGGTATCATAGGATTCCGGAGATAATTTTACTGTTAATGAATCCATCGACATTTAACCCGCATTTATCTCTTGTAGAAGTTATGTAAGGTTCAACCCGCCTAATTACATACTTCAATTCGGCTCACATGACTATGAATGCATGGACTTCACGTAAGGACTCAGCAATGCACGACTCGTACTTTAACATAATAGTCAACCTGCATTTCAACCCGCATTTATGTTAATCACCAACAATTGCATTATCAAATAGTTACATCCATACAATCAACAAGTCATCATCACAATCAACACGAAAAAAAATCATGTTTATCATCAAACATTCATCAACAAGTTATATTTGTTGGAACAAAATACGTTTAACAAACATTACCCTTAGAGTGGGGGAGATTGTTAGAACGAAAAATGTTTAACATATGTTACCCTTAGAGTTTTGATGATAACAAGGTATTAAAAATTGTTAATTGGATATGCTAATATTTGTTCAAGTGTATAGGACCATAGACAAAATTTTATATCTTTAAGAGGTTCTAGAAGAACAAAAGAGAGCAAAAGAATCAACAAAAAGGAAGCTTGAAGCGTCTGAAGAAAAGTGCTCCTGAAGTACAAAGTGCTCCTGAAGTGATGATGTCATCAGAAGCAGATTCATCAGAAGCGCCTCATCAGAAGCAAGATCACCAGAAGCTGAAGTTCATCAGGAGATGAAAAATCTTAAAGATTCAAGAGCTGGGAATATGATTTGATCACGTCTAAGCATTGCAAAAGACTAAAAGAGTATAACAACGACCCTTGAGAAGGAACTTAAAAGCATTGGATGCTTATTCTATAAAGAGCGTTGACAAAGGACAATTGTACGAACTGTACAACCACTACCTCCACTACTCTGTTTGTGTCTCTGCAACAAGACAAGGATAACAGCTCTGCCTGCAGAAATGTTCCTTCATACAAGGAATGCATTTGAAATTGATCCTTCATAGGACAATAACCATATCAGGAAAAAGATCATTGAAATTATCAACAAGCTTCAAACGACTCTTTTTTTGTGTGCTGGCATTTCTCCAACGTATCTTTCACACCACTATATAAAGGAGTGAAGACCTGCTAGTTGGAATAGATAGACAGAACAATACAACAGACTTAAGCAATACACACACATACAAAAGTAAGACTCTCACAACAATTCAAAGTTCATACTCTGTTATTGTTTGCATTTCAAAGTCACTTAGAATTTCTTAGCAAAGTCCATATT
>Ga0228711_1009480_pt1 | contig 13200 bp, 6 predicted proteins | sample MedpolnodulmetaG_2_FD_177996 | JGI IMG/M metagenome (GOLD analysis project Ga0228711, IMG submission 177996) | Root nodule microbial communities from Medicago polymorpha collected in Santa Monica, California, United States - brown nodules | ecosystem: Host-associated > Plants > Roots > Nodule...
TCACAGCAGTCCAAAATCGTGTCACGATTTTGTCCAATCGCGCCACGATTGTCTCTGAACAACCGTTGTGACCAGTCCCTTTCAGGGAAACTTGGTGAGGAAGTTGTTGAATCGCGTCACGATTTCCCAAATCGTGTCACAATTTTCCATCTCAAGAACCAACCTCTCTGCCAATCCAATCGTGTCACGGTGCCTGAAATCGTGTCACGATTTTAGGTTTTCCTGCAATCACAATTTAAAGCCAATATACAACAATTTAGTTAATTACCATATTACTAGAGGACTCTGGCATACTCTTTCATAGTGGAAAGTAGAAAGTGAGATGAAAAAATGTTAGTATTAAATAGGAAATTTCGCTTGCACCAACAAATTCAATGGTATGAAAATTTTGATTATCTATGCTATTATACTCCTGATTTTTTAACCGTCGTTTTAGAATAGAAATATGAAATTAAGTGAATTTTTAATATTTTTTTTCTTCATATTATACTCTCATTTTAGTCCATCTATAAATTTCTATTTTCTTGGAACACACTTTCTATTTCCAATAAATATGATTCTTTTTTTTTTTGGTACAACCAATAAATATGATTCTATATCTTTCTTTTGTAACAAACAATTGATATACTCTCTCGAACAAACTCTTTTTTTTGCACACATTACCTTTCCCATAACAAACAATTTTTTTCCACCAAAGTTGTTCTTCTAATTTGCATTTAAACATTTTATCAATGTTACAATTTTATTTATATAACTTCTACTCTTCAAGGATCCATTGTTATATAGGTAACAAAACTTTGGTAAAAAAAAAAAAAAAATTCTAAATAGATAGGATAGATCTTATAGGTAACAAAACTTTGTTAAAGAAAAAATATCAAACGTAAATTTATCAAATACATATGATTAGATAGTTTTATTAAAAAGAAGTAAATACATATGATTAGTACGTAAGTTTTATCAAAGAGGGGTCTGAGTAATTGACAAAGGGTATAACTGTCAAATTGTACCTTAAAATATTAAAACGATAGTTAAATAGAAACACAAGATCAAACATCAAACTACAGTTAAAAAAATGGAGGGAGTATAAAAGCAACTCCAATGATAAATATGTTGGAACAAAATGTGTTCTTCTAATTTGCATTTAAACTTTTTTTTATCAATGATACAATTTTATTTATATAACTTCTACTCTTCAAGGATCCATTGTTATATAGGTAACAAAACTTTGGTAAAAAAAAAAAGAATTTCTAAATAGATAGGATAGATCTTATACGTAACAAAGCTTTGTTGAAGAAAAAATATCCTTTGTTCCTTCTCTCTCTAGGTTGAGAGTTTAAGATTTTCTCCTCCCTCTCTCTAAGAAATGTCGCCCCCTTTCCCTCTCCAATCCATCAAACTCTTCCAAGATCAATGTGTGGTAATCAAGCATGGATCATGGTGTTTTAACTAGCAAGAAAGCAACAAGAATTGGAATGGTAATTAATTGGAACATGTTGATCAAGAGACTCAAGAAGCTAGGGTTTGAATGGTGTGAAGTGAAATTGAAACTTGGAACTTTTCATTGCAGAGATCAATCAAGTGAGTTCTATAGATAGATTACCTACCTCTGGTTTGTTTAATCTTGTGTAAGGAATCATGAAATGCTAGATATGTTTAGAATGACTTTTAGTACCCAAATGCCAATCTTGTTGTTTATATGTTAAAATTGCCATGCAAGATGATTTCTAATATTTATACAAGTTGTTGGATGTATATGATGCATTGCAGGATCAGATTGGATGAGGTTTAGGCCAAAAATGCAAAATCTACACTACAGACCCGAAGAAACTCGCTAATGGCGAAATGATTCTGCCCTTGCCAACTTCTCAGTTGCTTGTTGGCTCATCTTGGGGCCTATAGTGCAGTCCGAGGCTTTTCCTGCGATGTTTTCCAACTTTATAACCCCTAAACAACATCTAAGCAATTCACATTACATCAAACGATTCTTGAATCGAAAATCATGGACAATATTAACATGTACCTCAAGAATGGCATACAAGAGTTGAGTATGTTTATTCGGGTAGCGATAAAATAAGAATGGGGAAAGCATAGAGCCTCGACATAGATCGTTGAGAAACTAGAAATTTATCTAGAATCCTAAGCAAGTTAAGTCGTGAATGGAAAGGCATAGTCTATCCACCATGAACAAGAATGATTAAGTAAGTAAGTACTAAGATAAGCTATCATATTTGGTCAAGACCAAAAAGTAAGACGTAGGTGTCGTGTCTTTCCGTTATCCACGCCAAGGGGGATACAAGAGGTTCTTGCAAGGGGAACGGGATACGCTCTGCAAGGTTGGCCCGCACGTCACTGAGAGAGTCCGATGTACCTTATCTAGGTTTTCATCGGTCAAGTAAGGGATTGTACTTGGGGTTACTCCACCTGATGCACTCCGTAAAATGAACCAAGATAATTATGTTTGTTCAACGCTAACCTCTAACTTAATATGAATAAATCATGCATTAAGATTATGATAAGTTATGTTATGACAAGAATATGTACAAGCTTATGCAATAGAACAAGTTATGAAGATACACTGTCGACGGTCTTAGTAACTCCCCGATGGTCCAGTTTAGGAACGTGTCATGAATGGCTTATGTGTAGGTCTTGATGCGTTTATCGTATCTCGACATAGCGGTCCTAGGTTCCCTTGACCGCCATGACATGTAGAGTAAGACAAGACTTATGAGTTATGATACAAAGAACCTACGACGGATCTAGTATGCACGACCGTCTAGGCAAGCAAGCCCACACACATATAATCAACCGGCAGGTTAATTGTATTGTAGACACGTGGTAACCATAGGTTTTCCCCGAGGTTACCTATAGCCTAGGATTAGGTAGAACTCACTGAGACATTATGTCTCATCCCAATCCTTATTTGTTTCAGATCAGCATGTTGGTTTAGCAGGATTTAGCAAGCTTGTAGCCGGATGGATAATCAGCAAGTGCTCGTTCGTACTCGATGCAGGATGTTATGGACTTTAAGGATGTATTTTTTATGTTTTGGACGAGTTATATTGTATTGTTGATTGTACGAACGTGTGTTGTTGTATAAAATATTCATTCGAAGAATTTATATTGTAAATTTTAATGTATCCAATACTAAAGATAATGCACATGCTAAACTTTCTAGATACGTTTAGTATGAGTGTTACAATATACATCACAAATTATAGAATGAATGTGAAATATTCAAATTCAATTAAATAATAAGAGAAGAAAATAATAAAAAAAGGAAGTAACTATATCTTGCTATGTACCCAAAACAATGCAAACACTTGCACTGATTTTTTTTCCTTCTCTTTGTTAATATGCAACCTAGAAAGATTAATTTGCATCTATAAACATAAATATCATTGTTGTTTTTGTAGAACTTAATTATTTCTTATATACATCTTACAAACTAAAAAGCTATAAATGTGTTTTTTTTATTAATGTATTGTAAATAGATATCAATGGGTAGCTACAAGGATGTTGATCTACATGCGGTACGAATCGAGTATTTAACATTAAGAAAATGACATTTAAAAACCAACAAAACAATTCATCATAATGTTGGGAGTTTCAGAGGAGCCTAAAATGGATTGGAAAATAACATCAGTATAAAAGCAAAAAGACAAGTGAGATTGACACCACATATTCATCCAAATTTATAAGATATTATGTATATGGGTGATCTCACTTCTATCTTTCTCACCATCTACTACTGCATCCAATCTGAAACTTTTGCTCACATATGATATATTAATTAAGATCCCTTTCATTAAGTGTGAGACTCTCCGCATCTATGATTTTGTATCATCATTTTTGGCAAATATCAACCACACAAGTGAGATTGACACCACATCTTCATACAAAACCATTCACATAACATATATGAAACATCTCACATATATTTTGTGCAAAATCTACTCTCCATTTCAATGTAGAATGTTAGCTCACACTCGACAAATTAACATCTGTTAATCAAGTGTGCAATTATCCACGTTTATAATTATTTGGTATAGTCAAATAAGGTCAAGCATAGGCACTACATGCTTAAATTGTCTAATATACATGTATTTTGTCAACTCAGCATAACACTTTTGCACTAAAATCATTAAGACATTAAGTATATGAGTCATCTTGCTTATATATTTTTCAAAATCTACTCTTCCGTCCTATATACAGGTTTAACTTGATAGACCATAAGTGTACAAACAACTATGTCGGTTTTAGTATAAAACGTTGTTGAATCCTCAGAGACCAATTACAATTACCATTATTTGTCGTTTCTATGTATATCTAAGGCTATTCGAAAAAGTTGGTTTTGCGTAGAAAATTAAAATAGAGCTTTTAATTCAATAATAATAATGAGAGATCGGAATTTAATTCTCGTCGACCGCTGATACTTACTAAAAAAATATTTTTATAATTAAAACGAAATTATTTTCTTTGTGGGAAAAGATTATGTTAAAGATACTGCTTACTCTAACACATGCGGTGCCAGAGGTCAAACCTTGTAATTGCTCGCTTCCGCATGGTACGAATTTCAACTTCGAAGTCCTATTTGAAAAATAATCAATTCTTACTCGGAAAAAGTCATTTTTAGTAGAAATTCAATTTAAAGGTTCCGTCAGCTTTCGCGCGCCCTTTACCAGATTTTAAACTTGTAACCGTCAGCTTCCGCGTGAATGATTATAATTTTAAAACCTCTTTTTTGAAATTTGTATATTCTAAATTAATTTAAAACCTCTTTTTTCAAATTTTCTAAAGTTAGATACCTTTTTTGCTTTTTCGAGTTGAAATAGGTATTGTGGTGTTTCTACTTTCATAGTAAACTTTTAATTTGAAAAACATAATTTTCGGACTAAAAATATACTTCTTGTTTCAATTAATTAACATACGCTACAACATATATGAGATTTAGTAACACTTAAAAATTGTAACTAAATAAAAAATATGTTAGTATTTAGATCTTGTAACATTTGATAAATGTTAGGTAAAGCCTGTGTTACTAAATGGTTTTAGTAACCCTTGAAAGTCTTATTAATAACATTTTTAAAATGTAATTGTTGTGGTAGCTAATTCGCAGCCAATCTCTAGCAAACAATATTGGATGCAATTTTATGTGTTTCCAAGGAAAAATATTAATTCGTTGGCAATTATGGTAGCTAATTCGTAGCCAATCTCTAGCAATAAAAATGCTACTAAAGTAAAGCTAAACATTAGTTCTCTGAAGTTTCGAGACAATGATGAAGCAATGGGAGTGGAAAATTGAGATGGAAAACAATCGGACAAAAAAGTTGTGAAAAATATAGTGAAAATGTCGAAACTCGCAACACATTAAGGGCCCGTTTGTTTTAGATTCTATAAAAATGGATTTTCCTTTGTATTTTTAAAAATGGATTTTTTTTAAATTTTTTTTACTCAAAAATAGGAAAAGTTATTTCAAACTCATTTGATATAAGATAAAAAAGAGATTTTTACATTCACTAATTTAAATATTCATTGTTCGAGATTTTACATAGTAAAAATCACATATTTTTTTTCAAAATGTTTTCTTTCAAAAAGATTTTTATGAAAAGCTATTTGAAATATTTTTTTTTTTAGAGATTTTTTCAAAATTTTATTTTCAAAAAAATTATAACCAAATGATGAAATACTTAGATTGATATTTTAAGATAAACTATTCAAACAGATTTTTCATTTGAAACTTTCCTTAAAAATTTCTTTGTTAAAAATATTATAACAAAATCATATTACACTACCAAAATTTATTTTGAAAAAAGCTATAACAAATGGTCCCTAAGTTAGGTAAAAGTGCAATGCTAGAGAAAGTAAAAAAAAGTTAAATAACATAACATTGAAAAGTTCTTTTAAAAAAAATGGAAAAGTTAAGTTAAAAAAGTGTTGCAACACTTACTTCTGTGTTAGAAATAATACTCGCTCTTTTACGATTTTTTTTTTAAATGTAATAAGGATTTTTTTTGTTGGTGTGTTTTAATCCTTAGAGTATATAGGAAATAGCGTGATTTGCCGGTAATTTTATGAGTTTGTTGAACTAGTTGGAGAATTTTGGATAATTATTTTAAAAAATAAATTCAATTAAATAAACACTACACTGCACTTTTCTATTGTCATTTTCCACCTAAGATCAAAAGTAAATGAATTTGTAATAATGGAGGTTGAATGAAATAACTCATATGAAAGAGAATGTCATTTACAAACTAAATTTTAAGATATAAAATATTAAACAAATTACATCTAGAAATTTTAAAATTAATTCATCATAATATTGTGATTTTCGGAGATTTTACATTGAGTTTGATCATTACGATAAATTAAGATAAACTACATAAGTGAGTCTGACACCACATCTTCACCATAAATATTAAGCCATTATTTATATGATCATATCACTTATACGATGCTCAATATCTACTCTTGCATACAATATAAACTTTAACTTACACTTGACACATTAACATTTATCTCTCAAGTATGAGACTCTCCGCATCTGAGATCTACCACCAGGAAACACTCCTGCTTCCCAATTAATTCGAGCCAGGTTATCATACCATCTTTGGACTTTATGGATGAGCCAATAATGTGGTGGATCAACACATTGAACAAAGAACAACCACACGAATGAGAAGGATACCACACCTTAAGTAAAAAATTTAATTAGTATGATGTAATTCTAGTACGTGCTTGACACGGGTATCGATATTAGTTAAGTTGGATAAAACTAAAAATTACAATTAAGTCTCAAAAAAAAGGTTAATTGAAAAAAACAATTGGAAGAAAAACGCAAAAAAGAAAATTGAAATGTTATGTATACTTAGATGTGGGATACATGATTTCAAGATTTCTTTTTCACTTCCAACTTTATCCTTCATGTAATTTACCATATTTACAATTTTATCCCTTTTACTTTATTATTTGAATTATTAATTACAAACTATTAAATCATTTTAAAACAAGAAGAACACCATTTTAACAGGAAATTAAAAAAATAGTTCAATCTCAGTGAAATAGGAAGAACATTACGTGAACAATATTTGACATTATTAAAAAAGGTTTGTGCTCCTGATTTTCGGGTATCAATCTATTGATTGGTTTTGAACCTTTAATCTTTGAACTTTCTACTTTTATTTTTGGGAAGGGAAAAAGAGAAAAAAACCCTTAAGAGAATTTGGATCCGGGGGTTGATTTTGCGGAGGGAAGGTGTTAAGCACCCTACACGACTAAGGTACTCCGTAGGAACCTTTTGCCTAAATTATCTTGTGCTAAGTTATTTTACTTATCTTTGAAAATACTTGCCTAAGAGTCTAAGTGAAAGAATGGAAGGAGAAGAAGTAAGATTTTGTTATTTTTATTTGATTTGGAAGGATTGAGTCCTTTGCCTACATACCCACAAGTGGGATCAAAACCAATGTAGTTCACTCTCAAAATTTATTTTTTTGTGAGTTAGGTTAATTTTATAATTTTTGAAAATAGTTTTGAGAAGGGGAAAGAGGCCTCAAGGCATGAGAGAAAATAAGATGAGGTTGGTCAAATTTTAATTACAAGAAACTCAAGTCTAGATATGAATATTAAATTTATCAAACATTTGATTAAGAAAATAAAAGGAAAAAAAAAAGCACTTGGATTAATCCAAAGTTTCTTAAGAAAATATTTTTGGAGTTTTGCATATTTGATTTTTTTTGGTAAAAGGATTTTTCTAAATTAAACGTAAACTAAGAAACTAAATGTAACAACGCAACGTGATGAAAAAAGCGAGAAATTTACAAAGGATGTTGGATCCCAAGCAAATTCTCAAGTTGTGGAAATGAACCTAAAATTACTAATAGTTTGATTTTAAGAAAATAATTAAGGTCCAATAATTAACCTAATTTTGTCTCTAATTCATTTTGGTCCTCGATTGCGGTTTATGGGGGAATGCGGTAAATAAACTGTGGTGTCGGTGCAACTTTTACTATATGAGTATTCCATGGTCCCTAAATACATGCTAAATCTTCAAGGAAAAATAAATGACAATAAAATAAAATGCATGGATTAAATTACAACAAAACCTATTATACACCCTAAAACAAAATAAAATGACAAAAATAAATATGCATGAGATGATGAACAAATATAATGCAAAATAATATAATCAAAAAACCGTAAAATAAACAATTAATACAAAGCAAAATATTTTTTAAAGGAAAGAAAACAAAGAGAAAATAAATTTTTAAGAGGAAAAGGTGTAATAATTAAAAACAGTGGTGCATTTAACAAAACAGTAGAGAATCTTTGGGCTTAAGCAAGAAAAACGGGTCGGTTCGGATTACTGGGTCCTGGATGGGTCGAACTGGCCTAAAGGAATGGGTTATGGGTTTGGCTCAGGCAGATTAGATCTGGACCGTCCGATGAATCAGGAGGTCCAGGTTTAATCATGAAACAATTCATCACAGCCGTTTAAAAAATAATCTAACGGTTCAGAAAGACTTAAATAACAAGAGAGAAACTGAGAGCACAGCGACCGTCAGATCTACCGTCTGACGGCTCACACAAGGAGCTTACAATAACAAAGAAAGGGAACAACGTACAGGAAAAACAACTAAAAAGAAACGTAACCGTCAGATCTACGATCTGACGGTCCCAACCAAACAGATATATAATAACAGAAATAAAGAAGCACGCATGATTAAAGCAGAATCATCATCGGCCATTGGATCTACGATCTAACGGCCTAGCCTCTGATGGTGCATAGATTAAACATGAAGCAACATACATAGGATTGTTCAAACAAATTATAGTATATAAGCATGTTTAGCACTAAAGAAAACATAAAACCCAAAATTTCTCTCTCTAAACTCAAAGAAAACAAAAGGAAGAGAGAGAATCTCTCTTCTCTCTCCAAGAACAGCCTGTCGGAGAAGAGGGAGGAGGACGGTGGTTGGTGGTGCTCCGACGCGGTGGTCGGCCATAGCGTCGCCGCGTCAGAGCTTTTCTTTAAAAAATTTCAAATTTTTTTTACATCAAAACGTTCGTCTCTCTCTCCTCTACTCGGATCCACCAATAGTTTCACTAAAAACCCACACAAAAGACCTAGATCTACTTTTTTAGACTTCAAAATTTTTAGAAACCAACACAGTAAAGAAAACCGAGAGAAAAGTTGTTATCTCGGTTGAAACGGAGAACGAAATAGAGACGGAAAACTTCGAGAAACGCGTTCTGGCTGAATAAGCTCCGACCTGGTCTTGTTGTTTTGGTACCAGCGTTTTCGAACTTGAAAACAGATGAATCCGTTGATTGTTGTACGAAATAAAGTGATTTTGGTGAAAAGCTTCACTGTTGTTGCTTCTGTTGCGTTTCTGTTGGTTGATTTGTGTAGGGAAATGAGGCCGATGGCGTTGTTGTTACGGATCAGATTGGATTTTTGAGTTCATGTGTTCATGATGAACATTCATGAGTTTTTTTGAGTTTTTGGGTGTTTGATCCAGAAGTTCGGAGAGAGAAATGAAAAAGGTGTTTGTAATGATTGTTGCTGCTTTTTCTGACTCTAACTTTCTCTGACCCGCTACAGTGCATTAATGACAGCTTTAAATAGCTAGGTTTCTCTACTGCAGGGAAAAGACTAAAATGCCCCTGCAGCTGAGACTTTGGCAGGAGGAAAGTAAAACCAATGGGAGCAAGACACATGGACAAGGACAAATGACCTTTAATGACTAAAAAGATTAAATGATAAATATAATAATAAAAAACGAAAATTACTTATAAATAAATAAAAAATGAAAATCGATTTTAAATAAATGACATTAAAAACAAATAAATAAAAATGTCCCTTTCGGTAACCAAATGTGGTATTTTAAAATACCTCTCTGCCAAAATTTCGTCTGAGACGACAACATTACTCGACTTTTAAAATACGAATGCAAAACTTTTTAACTGATAAAAAACGAATAAGAAATCAAAAAATACGAACAAAAAGTTTTAAATATCTAAAGAAAGAAACAAAAAAGGATTTAAGTGCTTACGAAGCGGGTAAAATATTTTAACCATCAACAATGCGAATAAAAATGTTTTAAATACTTCTAAAACGAATAAAAGAACGCGTAACTTATCTAAAAATAAAGCAAAGATTCTGGCTGTTCAAAATACGAGTGAAGACTTTAAAATACGAATAAAATTTCTAGCTGGTCAAAATTTGGGGTATGACAAGGTTATTTAAATTTTATTTGCCACAAATATATTTGATCATAATATATGTCAATGTTGATAGACCAAATATCTCTTTTGGTCTTTTATGTTTGACAAAAATACCGAGTTAGCCTTTTTTGTTTTTTAAGTTTCAAATAAGTCCTTTAAGATTTTTTAGTTTCAAATAGGTCCTTTAAGTTGTTAATTTAATGCACATATTTGAAGTTTTTTAAGTTTCAAATAAGTTCTTGAAAGGGTAAGGATGCATTAAATTAAGGGTTAATACCGCTTTTGGTCCCTGTAATATTAGCGAATTCCGGTTTTAGTTCCTATAAAAAAAAAATTTAGATTATGTCCCTGTAATTTCAGATTCTTTCACTTTTGGTCCCTCATTTCACCACGTCAACAGAATCTACATACATGGCACGTGAAATGAGGGATCAAAAGTGGAGGAATCTGAAATTACAGGGACCAAAAGTGGGAGGAATATGAAATTACAAGGACGTAATTTATGCAGATTCTGCTAACGTGGTGAAATAAGGGACCAAAAGTGGAGGAATCTGAAATTATAAGGACAGAATCTAAATTTATTATTTTACAGGGACTAAAACTGGAATTTGCTAATATTACAAGGACCAGAAATAGTATTAACCCTTAAATTAACAACTTAAATGATCTATTTAAAATTTAAAAAATTTAAAAGACTAACCCGTTATTTTTGTCAAACTTAAAGAACCAAAAGAGGTATTTGACCTATATTACAGAAAAGAGGATAATATTCTTTTTAAAAGTATTTTTTTTAAGGGTTTTACAAGAATTTTATAAAAAGAATAAATATTCTTTTTAAAAATAATGTTATATTTTGTCCCTGTTGATAAAAAAAATATTATTTTTGTTGGTTAGTTTTTTTTAGGGATTTTTTTTCGTTAATCTTATTTCCCAAAGAAATGAAGAGTCCTAGAAAAACTTGTTGTGAAAATTCTTATGAAGAGTCCTGGAAAAACTACTTGTGAAAATTCTTATTTTCAGTTATAGATCTGAAAAGTAGGAACATATTGTTGATGTGAGCCTATATTAAAGGAAAGTTTAAAGATACAATCCTCGTTCACACATATCCACGAACAAATTTATTTATTTATTTATTTTTGAAGGAAATGAACAATGTTGTTAGTTCACTTGGAACACATTGGACAAATAGCAGCCACACCACCACACGGATGAGAAGGATACGACATCATAACTATATATTTTAAGTCTGATGTAATTCCAATATGTGTTTGACACGAGTATTCATACTAGTTAAGTTGGATAAAAGAAAAAATTGCAATTAAGTCTTAAAAAAAGGTTAAATGAAAAAAAAATTGGAAAAAAAGAGCAAAAATAAAATAAAAATTGCAATGTTATCTATACTTATATACAAAGGAATACATGATTTGAGGATTGCTTTTTCACTTCCAATTTTATCTTTCATTTAAATTACTATATTTACATTTTTATCCCTTTTACTTTTTTTTTGAAGGATATGCCTTTTATTTTATTATTTAAATTATTAATTACAAAATAAATTTGATCATAATATATGTTAATGTTGATATATTTTTCTTCATACGATTAAGCGCAACAGAAAAGAGGATAATATTCTTTTCAAAAGTATTTTTTAAGGGTTTTACAAGAATTGTATAAAAAGAATAAATATTCTTTTTAAAATAATGTTATATTTTGTTCCTGTTGGATCCAATTTTAAAAATTTAAATGTTATTATATTGAGTGCTAAAATTAAAAAATTGAAGAGTGTAGGATAAAAAATATAGGATAAAATTGAGGATTAAACGTGCAATTAAGTTGGATAAAAGAAAAAACTGCAATCAAGTCTCGTAAATGAAAAAGTTTAAATGAAGAAAAATATTGGAAGAAAAAAGTATATTTTATTTTATTTTTTAAATCTTGGGGTGACTTTTTCACTCTCAACTTTAGCATTCATTAAGACTACTATATTTACAATCTTATCCTATTCATTTTAATATTTAAATCATCAATTAAAAAATATATTAAATCCCTTTAAAATAGAAACATCACCATATTTCAATAGGAATTTAAATTATTAAGTAATAAAAGTTACTACATGAGGTTTATTTAAATCTTAACAATTCAAATATTAAATCCCTTTTTGAAGCTTTATTTGACTATTGATTGCATGAGATTTATCATAGTGGAGGAACTACGAAATGATGTGATGAATAACCATGTTGTATCTTTTTTTTAAATTTTTTTTGTAAATGAACGTACTCAACGCATAAGTGTTTTTTTTAAGGCACCCAACGCATAAATGTTTTTTAATGCAAATGTACGTAAAATGTTAATTTAGAGGAAAAATATACCTTCCATTGTTTTGAGCTAAATAAGTCGACTTTCATTTCTTCAAAAAAAAAGTCGACTTTTTATTCCAAAAAAAAAAAAAAAAGTCGACTTTCATGACTGCTTGTTAGTTTGGACGTGGCGAAATAAATCTATATTTAAAGATAATTTTCAAAGGTCAGATGATCCTTTTTTGGCAATCCATAATTTCACAAATGGAATCAATAGTTGCTCTACTCAATCGCTTTCACCGTAACATTCAACCCAAGGAGACTATCTATATTGGTTGGAAGAGGCCCCCTAATGGATGGATGAAGCTTAACAATGATGGCACTTGCAAAGGAGGTGGAGAGTTCGTAGGGTGTGGCAGCTTGTGACACTCTTCATGCCGAAATTTGGGGCGTGTAACTTGGTTTAGACATGGCATGGAAGGAGAGAGTTTTTTTATCTCCTTGGAGAAAGTGACTTTAAAATTCTTTTAGATATATATTGTTCGAGATGACTGTAAGTTTATTGGGGTCCTTCCTCATAGTGAGCTTCATAGATTATTTTTGTGCTATCCTAGGGGCTTGCATGCTTAGGAATGTTTGTTTAGTTTGATAATATTTTCTTTAGCCTTTGGCCCTCATCTGT
>Ga0228711_1009482_pt1 | contig 13199 bp, 10 predicted proteins | sample MedpolnodulmetaG_2_FD_177996 | JGI IMG/M metagenome (GOLD analysis project Ga0228711, IMG submission 177996) | Root nodule microbial communities from Medicago polymorpha collected in Santa Monica, California, United States - brown nodules | ecosystem: Host-associated > Plants > Roots > Nodule...
TGATCGGCAACCACAAAGCGCCATGGTTATTTCAAGCTCATTATGAAGCATTTTAAGTACATTTCTTACACCAGCTTCACCATCAGCAGCCAATGAGAACACCACTGGTCTTCCAATCTGATATATTCCATAAATGTGAGGCTAGTTAGAATTTTATTATACTCCTTTAATAATTAAAATACTAGTAAACAACATCAATGATAAGATTATTAAAAATATTATGAAGGCAATCCATTTTAGAAAGAAAAAAATCTGTACAATAATTATGTGACGCAGTTATTGGCTTCTGTTACCCGATTTAAATTAATAGCCGAAATTGTTAATTACTTTGGTAAATAGATAATTTGAGTTGTTTAATATCAAATCAATGGCTAAGATTGATTACTATGTAGTGTGCACATGTATGAGCTATTACTATAGTAGGGAATTCAAGTCCATCAATTTTTCATATACTTACAAATACACCAGATGCTCCAAGAGCCAATGCCTTAAAGATGTCTGTCCCTCGGCGGACTCCACCATCCATAAAAACGGGGACTCTTCCTTCTGCAGCTTGGACAACCTATTTAAAGTAATACATTGAAAAATAAATTATTCTGCAGGGTCATCAAATGGAAACAAAAAACATGCATTTGTTATTAGTACGGAAACAAAGCAATGAAAAAAAAATGGAATGATTCAAAATATAGCAGCTTGTAATTTTAATGCATCATACAAAATTAGCTAAAATTAAACCAAGAATGATAGCACTAGAGACCTAAATCAGACCTCTTCCAAAGCCATAATAGTTGCCGGGACATAGTCAAGTTGGCGACCACCGTGATTGGAAACAATAATTCCAGCAACTCCAGCTTGTATAGCTAACCTAGCTGCATTATTAGAATATTGTGTAATTAAATTCAATATTGATAAAAATAATTCTAACAAAGATCAAATCGATAAGGAAGTATAGCATCATAATATAGGATTTAAATGGAACACACAGTTAAAGAGCTTGTATGTTTTTTTTAGAGGAAAAAGAGTTTGTATGTTGTCAATGTAAAAAGTTTTTATAGTCTCAATCAATTATAATTGTTGGGTCATTCAATTATATTCAATTATAGTTCTAACTATCTTGAAAGTCACATATAGAACTGGTATTGATTTATTGACGATGTAATCAGTTTTACACCGACAGTACAACAAAATTAAATATCATAACAATGTGTCTGTTTGATAAGCTTACTATCTTCCGCAGTAAGTACGCCTTTCACTATGATTGGCAATGAGGTGATAGTTTGAAGCCATTTTACATCCTGTTACAAGGTTCACCATAGTATATATTGTGAGTTTGTGACTTCCACATCCAATTTCACGGATTTGAAAATCATATATATGATCTATATAATATAACATCACCTTCCAAGTGAGTGATTTGTCATATAAGTCATTAACAGCAGACGTGTTAGCAGAGTGCTGCAAAATATTTGATCCAAAATTTCTCAAATAGTAAATAACAACGGTAACAACATTATGACGACAAAAACAACAAATTATTTCATCCAAAATTTTCATACTTATTACACACCTTAACAAACTTTTCAAGATCCATGCCTTCAAAATTCTTCATTCTCATGTATGATGGCAATGTAAATCTGAACAAGACTCCACCAAAATTGTTCAAAACTATTGTAGGACATTATATTATTAAAATTGAAGACTTATCAATTCAACTGAAATTTTTCGATGATTGTCAACCTGTTTTTTGATTGAGCCTCGTTATGACCAAGAACTGGAGAATCTGCTGTGAGGACAATTGCCTTGAAACCAGCATTTTCAGCCCTTCTAACAAGTTGAGTAACCATACTTCTGTCTTTAAGCAGCTTAGAGAAGAAGATAACATAAACAAATTAGGTTATAACACTAATAAATGAAAACTTAGTTAATCAAAACAAACTAGAATAGTAATTTGTTATTATAAGAACTTATGAAGAGGAAATTATTGCATAAGAGCAATAAATTACTTATTACTTAGTGGAAGCAAAAGAAATATTTTGTCAAACTATTATAATGGTAAAAATTAAATTTGAAATTCCTGAATTCATGCAATCACTCATTTTTCGATCTGAACCATCACATCAAAATTGAGTACTCACATTCTAACTAGGGTTGTTAGATGGACCAACACAACATAACAGGCAAAATTTGATAAATCGGCCAGATCGCGAGGACCCACTTGCATCTACTCATGTGGGGGAAAATGCCAGATCGCGAGGACTCACACCACAATGGGCCTAGCAGACCAGCTTGTTAGACTGAGCAAAATTTGACACCTCTAGCTATCACTTTGTATTTTCAAATTCAATTTCCCTATCGCGGTATGCAGGAACCAGACCTTAATTTTCCAGTACATTAAAACATGACTAGAATTGGAACCCAACAGATTATATGAAATTCATATAAAATCATGTGTTGGACAAGGAAGAGACAAGTGACACATATCATAGAAAATAAAATCATGAAAAGAAGAAATAAGGACAATATGCTCACATAGATTTGGAGGAAACGAATGCCAGGTCCGGTTGAAGCAACCTCCTCAACACTGGAAGTAGCCCACGAGGATAGTGTCTGTCACAAAGTACAAATTTATGAAAATGAATCTCCCAGGTATACTTGAGTAGATAATTAATAAATATGGTAGAAATCAAACCATGATTGTGCCAGATGCTGATGCTGCTCTAGCAGTAGCGTATTCTCCTGCACAAAAATTGCATGATTTGTTTTAATTTACAAGTGTTTTTATGTTGTACCAAAAAAATTCAATGTCAAACACAAAGAATCAAGGACTTATTTATTACATAACAACAACAGCAAAATACATGAAGCAATGGCATTATCTTAAACAAATGAGTATGATGGCAATTACACCTTCAGGGTGAGCCATCTTTTGTGAGGCTGTAGGAGCAATCATGATAGGCATTGATATTTTGAAGCCTAATACCGTAGTTGTCAAGTTTATCTTGCTTACATCCATAAGAATACGTGGCCTGAACCTGTTTTTAGTAAGCACAAATATTGAAAGAAGGGCTTCAATTTAACAGAACACACAAGGTTAAAGGTAAGATGGAGATCAAATAAAAAAAGTTTGTTGGAAATTAAGTAGATTACAAAATCCTTGAGAATGCATTTTTGTTCTCTTTCAAAGTCCACTTATCTTCTGCTCCTGATGCAAAGTAGTCATAAAACATCTTGGACAACTTTCCCTTTGCAATTGCTTCGTACTCAGTAACATTTGTAATATTCATCTTATTAATAGTAACTTTTCGTAAGTGCGTTGGAAAAATCAAGTGATTTGAGCTAAGGGTTAAGGAGTAGGAGGACCCTGATGAAGGAAAAATAATATTAATCCAACAATTAATTACTAACTTTATTTCCACATGGTCTTCTGAAAGTGAGATTAAAATAACTTACACATAACTACCAGATCATGTAAATTTCATACTTCATTAAATAATTTCAATTTTTTTTAAATACTCAAGTAAATATCGATAATTAGATTACATAGCTACGAATTTTGAATGAAGGGGAAAAAAAGAATAACATTATGTGGAAGAGGATGAAAAAACTAAAATACACATAACTAATGAAGTACAAAAACTGAAAACAACTAATAATAGTTGATAATATTTTGTGTAATGTACACATGTGAACCTCATTCTAGAGCACAATACCCTTCATTAAACTTCCTAAGTTTATTAACTTCAAAACTTTATCCACAGAGATCAACTGAGTGATCTTAGATGCAACACTGAACAATGAATGAATACTACAAAACAAAGACTATAGTATGCAACTGAAAGTAACACCAGGTAGTAAGAAGAGAAATGAAATTAACAACACAAATGTAAGATGAAGGGGAGAGAGAAGAGAACCTGTGCTTTGGGCGGGTGAAGATAGAAACAAGATATATAGAACTGATTAACAGAATGAAGAAGAAATTATGATATAAAGAAAAAAGTCATGGATGTGTCCTTACGATTGATTTTGTGTTCGAAACTAATTCTACATAAGTTATAATTTTTATCTTTTCATTCTATAATTGATTTTTACACACTTTACATTGTATTCAAACCCAAATTACTTTATTTTTAACGCACTTTTAGTCCTAACCAGTTTTACAAAAATTAATTATTATCGGACCCCCGAAATTGTAAGTTTCGTCAATTACTCATCTGACATTAACAAAACTTCAATTACCCTCTTGAAATTGCATAATGTTAGTCAATTTACCATTCCGTCAATTTTCTCTGTTAGTCAACATGACGTAGCATTTGACTGTCTATGTGACACTGCCACGTGTCATACCACGACACAGGGGGTAAAAAAAAATCAAAAAAAATATGGATTTTTTTTTACATATGCAGATACCCCTTGAGATTTTACACTTATGTGCAAATTGTCCCCTGAAATTTATAATAATCAAGCAAATTGGTCCCTGGGACAAAAAAATATTCTTTTGCTCCCAATTTTTTTATCTTAATCATCATCATCATATCATCAAAGACCCTTGTTTTGAACCATGTGTGCACGTTCCTCTCAACTAATGCTTGATGTGAGAATCAACACAATAATAGCACATATCAATGTTTTAAAATGCAATTGAGAACTATTGCAAAAATTAATTGTAATAAAATATAGTTGATGCAGCAGCAATTGTAGTTGTAACAATATGATGCAGAGACATAAAATAACCTTGACATCGTTGTCAAAGTTGTGGTAGAAAACATTTTTGAAATCTTGGCATGAACCAACTATTTTATTTTTTATTTTTTTTTACTAATGAACCAAAGTTTAATCGTAGCTGAAACATGCAAATCAAGGTTTATATGTTTGTATTAATTTTCCATGAGTTTGATAAAATTTTGGTGGTCCCGAAATTTTGTTGAAATTTCAAAGTGTTGTCAAAAACACATTGACACAAACTCACTGTCAATCTAAACATATACTAAGTCTCTGAAAGCTTTAGGACCACAATTTATGTAACGACCACGATTTCTTTAATACCACTAGGTTAGCACAGCCGTTGCATGCACAAAAACAATTTAAAACCATGGCTTAGAGCCATGGAAAATTAATCAAGATAAAAGGAATGAAATAATAGATGCAAGAACTTGTTCAAAAAATTTAATAGATAGAAGAAAAAAAAATCTTAAGAGACTGTGAATTGGTTGCTTTCATCACCAACTCACCAATGCATGCACCCTGCTCTTCTCAAAGATAACATTAAAAGAAAAACTATCTAAGCCAAAAACAATATTCAAAACATAAAATCCAACTTTATAACAAAAAACTTGTTCTTATAATAAAACAACAACACATTTGACAAAAAGTTCCATTATTGTAAGAGAGGGTCTGAAAATAAATGAATAACAATATATAATAAGGGATACTAGAAGATTTACCTGGAAACCAAGAGTGACCTGTGGTACTTTTGAAGCTAAAAAAGGTAAAAGCTGCTACAATCATCAAGAACAAAGTACAAAAGCTAGAAACCTTCATGATGTCACTAAAACCTCAAAATGACCCTTCTTTCTAAACCCTAAACCAGAAAAGATACTAAGATGTTGAAGAGAGGAAGAATGTAATGCTTTAACATAGTTGGAAATTTGTAATTACGTAAAAATCATGTGCACACATGTTCAAAACAAGTGCCTTTGATGATGATGATGATGATAAAGATAAAAAAAATTGGGAGCGAAAGAATATGTTTTGGTCACAGGGACCAATTTGCTTGATTATTATAAATTTCAGGGGTCATCAAAATTTCAAGAGGGTATTTGCACATAACGTAAAATAAAAAACTAGATTTTTTTTTTTGAAAAAAAAAAGTTTGGGAATTTTTTTTACCTCCTGTGACGTGGCATGTAGACAGTCAAATACCACTCCATGTTGACTAACGGAGGAAATTGACAGAGGGGACACAAATTGAGTAACGTTATTCAATTTTAGGAGGTAATTAAAGTTTTGTTAATGTATAATTGACGAAACTTACAATTTCGGTAATTGTCTATTATCACGCTCACGACGACAACAATGGTTGCAGATTTATATTTATCAGATGAGTGTTGGGAATTCGTCTTCAAATTCCTCATCAACGACGATTGTAACAACTACAACCGTTACCTGAATTCTCTCTCCCTCGTCTCGAAGCAGTTCCTCTCCATCACCAACTGTCTCCGTCTCCACTTCTCTCTCACAATTTGTCACCCAACACACCCTTTCCTTCTTCACCTTTTCCAAAGGTTCCCCAACCTCACCTCACTCCACATTCCGCGTTCACGCGGCGATAGATTTTGTTTGGATTTCCTCCCTCGCCTCCTCCATTAGAATGAAATTCACACAAAAAAAATAACGTAGAGAATTCTAATTCATTGATGAATTTTGTTGTAAGTCCTAAATTAACGTCTCTTCGTTTGGCTTGCAATTCATGTTTAAGAGATGAAAGCTTCACAATGTTTGTTTCTATTTTCCCCAATTTGCAATTTCTTGATTTAAGAAATTGTAGTGGCATATCTGATGAAGGAGGTATTTGTCAAGTTTTGAGGACATGCTCTAATATTAGACAATTAAACTTAGCACGTTGTTCAAGAGTGAAACTGGGTGGAATGAACTTTCAAGTTCCCAACTAGAGGTGTTGGACTTGTCCGAAACGAGAGTTGATGATGAAGCACTGTATGAGATCTCAAAGAGTTGTCGTGGGCTTTTGCGTCTGTTACTGGAATATTGTAGGGAAATTATACCCTATACCCCTACACATATACTTTCACCCCAACAAATTTTCAAGAATTCCAATTTTACCCTTTTTCAATTTAACCCTTTCTCCATTAGTTTTTTACCCCCACTTTCAATTTAATATGAGTTCACCCTCACTTTCTCATGACATATGAATTTCCAGAAACTTGTAACAGGAAACCATACATAATCACAACGTGAACATAGAATTAAAAAAAAAACGGTTCCGGTAACAAATGTCCAAAGAATTGATAGATATAAATATTGAATGATTTGATGAATAGATTCTCCGGTTCTGGTAAATCTATAATTGATGAATAGAACGGTTCCGGTGACAAATAGTAAAGAATTGATAAAAAAGTTTGAACCAAAGTAAGAAGACCTCAATCTATAATTTCCGGTAACAAATGTCGATTTCACTGAAAGAAAAACAAAATCCGAAAATTTTCCACCAAGGAACAGTTCTGTAATGCACGTACTGGTTTTCTCTGCAAATGTTTTATGAAAAGAGTGGGGTGAACAACAGGGATGAACGTGAAAGTGATTATTAAGTTTTAGTTTATATGAAAGGGTAAATTGGACAGTTTGAGTAAAATGTTGGGGTGAAGGTATAAATGTAGGGTGTGGGATAAAACTTCCTGATATTTGATGTCAATGAAATGTTTTTGAAATAAAAAAAGAAAAAAAGGAGAACTATAATGAAATTGATATAAAAAAAACTATACTAATATTTAGAATTTCATTTTTAGTCCAAAAAAAAAATCAATTAAAGATATATATCAGAGATTAAACAATGTTTATTATGTTGGTAAAGAACAAATGGTTGTTGTTGTCTGTTATGTTGATAGAGAATGTTTGGTAAAAGAAAGATTTCTTGGCATGGTAAATGTTAAAGAAACAAGTGCTAAGTCACTTATGGTGTGTTTGGTTTGGAAGAGAAGTTGTGAAGAGAGAAAGAGGTAAGAGAGAGTATGTGAAGAGAGAAATATGAGAGAAATAGAGGAGATTTGATGTATTGTTTGGTATAAGAGAGATATGAGAGAAATTGAAAAGAGAGAAGTTGAATGATTTTATGAGTTGACGAAAAAGTCTCTCTCTAAACAATCTTATATTTGTAGTAAACAGAAGAAAAAAAAATGTTAAAAGTTGTTCGTTAATTGAATTTTTTTTCTTTTCTATTTCTTAAAATAATTACTAAAATTACCATTTGATTATGTTACCTGTCTGTGACAATATTTATCATACGTATATTTGGCATATTTTGTTTAGCCGTTCATTCGTCGTAACAAAAATACTATACTATTATTTTTCATGAAAAAATATACCTGTTCATAAAAAAAATAACTATACTATAATTTTGTGTTAATCTTGTTTATTTTTATTTTGTTGCAATTTATACTTTTTTTCATTCACGTAGACGTTCTCTGTATATACATATGTATGTAGAGTACCTTATTCAAAAAAAAAAAAGTATGTAGAGTACCAATGACTTTATTGTAGTTGTTGATTTACAAAGAGTGAAAAAAGGGTATATATGGAAATACAACCAAATACCAGGCATCCATCACATTTCTTCGCAGAAGAGAGAAGATTGCAAAAAGTTGTGGGACCCACAGAAATTGGATCTCTCTCTCCTATTTCTATGCTCGCCAAACAAGAGAAATGCAGCATCTCTCTTCAACTTCTCTCTTTACTAACTCTCTCTTCACAATTTCTCTCATACCAAACAAAGTGTTAAAGATGCACTTGAGCAGTTGTTGACATGTTGTCTATTAATGGTTTGAGTTTGTCTAGCATCAGGAGGCAAGGGTATGATGGAGCTAGCAATATACGAGGTCGGTTTGGTGGTTTGATAACTTTAATCCAAAATGAGAATCCATATGCTTATTATGTGCATTGGTTCGCACACCAACTTCAATTAGCATTTGTTGCTTGTTCTAAGAATCATAAACATGTTAGTGGTTTTTTTGGTAAGGTCAATAAGTTTGTTAATTTCATATAATCTTCTAACAAGAGATAAGAAATGTTTCGGGACAAACAACTAACTCAGTTTGCTAAATTGACTGAAGAGGGTGAGATAGAGACTGGTAGTGGAATGAATCAAGAATCATATGTTGCTCGAGCGGATGACACTCGTTGTGGTTCCCACTTCAGGACTCTCACTAAGTTTGATGACTTTGTATGGTGTCATTGTTGGGGTAATTGAAGAAGTGGGGAATGATCCCTCATTTGAAAAATTTGGTGAAACTGTGCTTTTGTTAAATGTGTTGTGCTTTTGTTAAATGTGCTTCAATCATTTGATTTTATCTTCATCTTACATATGATGGTTGAGATTTTGGGAATCAAAAATAGTTTGATATAGGGCTACAAAGGTCTGATCAAGATCTTATGAATGTTTTGTCACTTGTTAATGATACCAAAATCCAATTACAAGAAATGAGGAATGAGGGGTGGGAAGAACTTATATTTAAGGTTGTTGAAATTCGCAATAAGCATGATATTGATGTGCATGATATTGATGCATCGTATATGCAAGGGAAGAAACAAAGGAGACACATTTCAACTTCTAGTGTTTCTAATTTGATCATTCTAAGAATGATTGTTTGTTTAGTGTTTTAGATTTGCAGTTGCACGAGCTCAATGTTATGTTTGATGAAAGGAATATTGAACTTTTACAATGTGTTTCATGTTTGAGTCCTGCAAATTCATTTGTAACTTTTGATGTGAACAAATTATTGAGGATGACCGAACTTTATCCAAATGATTTTTTAAATGTGTCAGAAGTGGCGTTGCGCCATCAACTTCTGAATTATTGTTATAAAAATTAAATCTGGCCCAAAATTTGCAAAGTGTAAAGAGCTTTTAGATCTTTGTGCAAAACTTGTGGAAACAAATAAGTGCAACACATTTGGTATGGTTTACTAGCAAAAAGACGGGCACCCACGTGTCCTTCTTTCCGCTCTTTTTATTGCGCTAACGTTTGAAAATTATGAACCGTGGTTTTTTATGAAATTTTGATTTTGATTAAAATTAAAAAAAAAATGTTTGTTGCTTTCAAGTTATAAAAAATATAATAAAAGTAGACTGAAAATTGAAACAAATGACTGCTAATAGAGGTGCATAAGAGACTTGGCATGAACATATTTGATGATAGGAAAGAAACCTAAGGATTGATTGTAAAGACATGAACAAAATTACTCATTTTCCCATCAAAGAACTTGAAATGCAGCACGTCTACAAGTTGATATCCACTGCTGGTACAAAATTCCTCCTAACCCTTTTCAAGCTTGGTGTTGCCTCCATTGCCATTGCACAGATACAAATAATGAAAATCACCATTCCACAAGAAGTCATTGAAATCTGATGGAAGAACATGTATTTACACAAGTATCAAGATTAAGTGTAGATACAAACACTTAAACCAAAGTAACATGAGTTTGCAAATTTTAAGAAACATATAAATGTGATTAGAATGAGAGTGCACCAATTTCGATTTGACAGCCATTTGCAAATGAGTCAAAGTGACGTCAAAAAAGAATGACTTCTTATTCTAAAGTTTGGTGCTTCTGCTATGGTAGGAAGATATGTCATCAATGTCCTCAATTGTATTTCCAAGAGTGAGTATGAATCTACTGTGACCAACATAGGTCAACAAAATCTGCTTGTTGCCTTCAAATTGGTAAAATTCTCTAAGGCTGGTTGAGCTAGTAGTCAATAGTGGAAGAGTTGGTGGATTGTTGAAGGTAACATCATGAGTATTGCCTTCAGCATCAATCGAATTCCACAATGGACTCAAATCATCAAATTCATCGGTGAACTTGGTGTTAATTTCACCAAACTCCTATATACGCATCGTAGACACGACATTAGTATATTGTTTTTCAAATTAAGAGATGTTCTTTTAAAAATTAACAATGATGTTATTTTAGCTCATTTTCTACAAACGTATAATATACGATTTTCATTGTAATTGTATTGCATCAATCAATGTTATTTCTTATTTTTAGTATAATTTGCATTATAGTTTCTTTGACATTTTAGCTAGATCAATATCAAATGTCTGGATCTGCCTCTGCCATTAATGATTATAAAATTATGTTTATTTTTTGAAAAAACTTATGTTTACTTCATATGTCTATCAATAGCAGTGACTTATAGTAGGTGATCTAATGGATTTTAGATAAATTTTAAAATCATTTTAACATTTTAAATGGACACTCAAACCTACAAAATAGGTCGTAACAATGTGATAATTACTTTTTTGTCCCCTATTTACTTTTTATCCTAGAAAAAAAACCATTAAAAGTTATATTTCGAAGCCTTTAAAAATACAAAAAGAAAATGTTTTTTTGAGATACCCAGCAGTTTGCACATTTGTGGAAACTAAAAGAACAACAATCTAACTGTACAGCACGCTTGGCAACACCAAGGTCCCTTAGGCCCCACACCCCAAATTTTATTATATGACATATACAAGTAGTTCTTTTTTTAAGAAAAATATAATAATAATAAAATAATGAACTACCTAAGCATAAGGATTACTAAGGTAAGCAAGAGAACAATAAAATCAAACTCTGCCAAATTATAAATTAGACAATCCCAAATCACCACTTCCACAATGTAGTGAAAAACAACAAGAGACCAAAAGCAATGCTTAAAAAATCAACTCCACTAGCCTATGAAAACCATCATTGATAAATTAATGAAGTTTAACTCAGATGAGAAAAAGGTGGTTCACATATAAAACTGTGAATTTATCTTTCGTTGTCGATATGAGAATCTTTTTATTAGATAATATGTAAGTATGTTTATAAATGATCATTGAGTCTTAAAATTTGTTATGATTCTGATGAATCCAAGTCTAATCTAACTAAACTTTTCTAACCAAAAAAGAACCATCATTGATACGACTTCTCATAAAGAGGGAATAGTCATACCCAACTATAGATGTTACTTATGACCATATATGTTAATGAGAACTTTACTGTTAGCATTTTTGGAAGGTCAATACAGCAATACTAAGCTATTTTGGTTGAATTGTTGAATACCAAAACTATTTGGTCCCACTAATCATTCATATTTCATATACCTCGGTCACTTCTGTTAAAAATTAACTGACTTTTTCATTATCTTTTGAGATAGTCAACATGAATTCAAATATGAATGATATATGTACATTAATCCATATATAAATGAATTGTTTCACCCAAAAAACAAAAATGTGGAGTAGGTTGATGGATTCTAAGCTCTACCGTTTTTTTTTGTGCGTGTGATAAGTTTATTTGTTTCATTCGACTATTGTCATTTTAATTAACTCTTAGAATATACTTCATCAGGACGATATGGCTTGTGTAGGAGGCTGCGGTAGTTAGAAATTGGCGGTCCACTTCATGTTGTGACATATTTAGCATTATTTAGCACCTAGTCTACAAGTGGGTTGGTATTTCTTTTATATCCCCTGAATCGGTGGTCGATCATTTTCATCAATTTGGTCGTTTAACAGGTTTTCCGCAACATGATCACTCTTATCTCAAGTGATTTGGCATACTACGGTTTGGATCATTTGGAAGGAACGAAACAACAGGTTTTTTTAAGAACAAAGCTCAGGATGTGTTTAAGTTGTTAGATGTTGTCAAGTTTATGTCTTTCTCTTTGTTAAAAGCTAAGCTGCTCACTTCTGCTTTCGGTTACAATGATTAGTGGCAGAGCCCTTTATTATGTATGAGTTCTTTTGTTTGATTCTACGTTGTGTTTTACGACAATAGACTCATAACTTTGTACTACTTTTGGGTGGTTCTTTCTAGCACACCTTGTGCTAGTTGAATCACTCGCGTTTAGTTATATTCAATTTTGCCTTCTTCAAAAAAAAAAATTAACTCTTAGAATATTATTATGTTTTCATAATTATATTTTCATAAGTACCACTTGACAAGTAAAAAAGAGACAATTCCTCAAAAAAAAAGTATGAAAGAGACAAAAAAATTAAACCCACTTAGATTCATAGGGCAAAGGCTACGGTGGGAGACGTCTTTAGGTCTCCTACCGTAGGAGACTTGACTGATAACCTATTAAATTTATTGGAAAGAGAAAGTGTGTGGAAAAAAATAGGAATATATTGGTGGATTAAAATAAGGGTATAATAGAAAGTAAATGTGCAAAAATATAATTCGATAATTTGGTGTTAATGTTCCAAAATGACACTTTAAAAAGAATGGAGGAAATATGTAAAACATTGCTCAATGTTTGCACCGCTCTCATTGCAGATTTTAAATGCTTATATTTGCATAAATAAAATTTTATGTACATATATAAGAAAGTCAATGTGACAAAATATTGAAAATTCATGATTATTTAAAAAATATAAACATGAATGTAGTCTTACTATTAAATAAATTTTTATTTTACATGCAAAACACCGTTCAATGTTT
>Ga0228711_1009487_pt1 | contig 13194 bp, 8 predicted proteins | sample MedpolnodulmetaG_2_FD_177996 | JGI IMG/M metagenome (GOLD analysis project Ga0228711, IMG submission 177996) | Root nodule microbial communities from Medicago polymorpha collected in Santa Monica, California, United States - brown nodules | ecosystem: Host-associated > Plants > Roots > Nodule...
TTTGAATAAGTTGTTTTGAAAAAAGAGATCTTAATAAGCTGTTTTGCATAAATAAGCTGTTTTGAATAAGTTGTTTTGAAAAAAGAGATCTTGATAAGCTGTTTTGCATAAATTAGTTGTTTTGAATAAGTTGTGTTGAAAAAAGAGATCCTAATAAGCTTTGATAAAAAGAGAGATATTTTCGTTAAAAAAAAATATGGTAAAAAAAATTACAGTAACAAAATATATGGTTATGGATCTGGACATCCAACAAAAAAACCGGATTTATCAAAGTGAATGAGTGATCGTTTATGAATAAACCAGTTAATATCCATATATAAATATCCGATTATTTAAATATGGTTTTGGATTTAAATGTGGTTTTATCGATACAACGAGATATTTTGCTCACCCTATAAATAATAGTTCTCACAAAGAACAAAATGTCAAATACTTAATTTCTAAATCCTACTCCTAATCAAAACCGAACTTAAAACATTAAGTATATTTTTCATTATCTTTAAATTCCATTAGATTCTTGTAATTTCAATTCAAAACAATTTATCTTCCCGTCGATTTTCAATTCACATCATTGTCTTTTTATTCATTTACTTTCTAGCATGTTGAGGTTTCAATTCATTTTCAATTATGTATTTTAGTCTTAAGACATTTACGACTTTGTCTTTTAATCTAAACCCTTTTACATTCATATTTTCTTTAAATTCAATCGTCATTTCTATAAAAAAAACCCTTTAGCTTTAAAACAAATTAACTTCAAACCATTTTCAACCATAAAATCCAGAGTCAATTCAAAGGCATTTTCAAAATCAAGTTCAGAAAAACCAGGAGTCCACCTATTAATTTGTTTGGACTCTCCCTCAAAGACACACTAGTTAAGCATTTATGTTTTAGATTTGTTCTCACTTCACAACACAAGTCACTGTGACCACCGTCTTAAACCATAGTGACGAACACATATAAGCTCTTAATATTATTTTTGTTTGCCGGTACGAAACTTTCACTGCCGCATAGCAGTCATTAGTTTAACACTTTCGTCTTTTATCTCATTTTTTTTCCGATTTCACCATTTTTGTTATAATCAGGAAACACTTTCGTCTTTTATCTCATTTTTTTTTTCCGATTTCACCATTTTTGTTATAATTAAGAAACACTTCATAAGTATAGGTGTTTGCATTACGGTTTGAATGGACTTTTAAGTAAAATATCATTTGATTCTAAAATAAAATATCATGCAATTTGGTTGAGATTGGATTGTTTTTTCAATGGAGTTTGAATCCGATCGGATTAATTCAATTTTTACATATATATTATACACATTTATTTATATATTATATTTATAGTTTTGGACATAAACCCATGGCTCAAAGAGAACAAGTTAGGGGGATAGATTCCTTGTGAATACAAACCCAGGCCTGTTAACTTTTTATAACGTTAAAGGTGAAACAAACTATGTGCTGATATACATCAACTTTTAGGTTGTAAGGGTTTGTCACCATTCACAGTTGGCTTGCTTGAATCTCTGCCATGGTTCCGGTCGGTTAGGGTTTCACCTTTGAATTTTCACATGAAGCCAACCATTGAAATTAAACACCCGGGTTTTATTCATTGCATTTGCTGGTATAAGCTCTTAATTTTTATCTTTATTTATATAAATGTAATATTTAATGTCAACATAAGTTAGACCAAACAACAAACTCTAACTCTATAATCTTTTTGCTCAAAAAAAAAAACTATAATTATTTTTTTCTTCTTTCAAATAGTCTGGTGGGTGGAACTCATACACTTTTTAAATGTGGAGAAGTGGGGTATCCAGGGTTGGACCCCAACCCCTACATATATTATGCAATGTTCCTATCAACTGAGTTAAGTTAACAGAGACTCTAACTCTATAATCTATATACATTGAGAAAGAGGCGAGAAGGGAGCAAAGAGCTGAAGAGGTCAGCATTCCCTCGTAGAAATTCTGTCATAATGCGAGGACTTCTTAGTAATTAAAATTAATTTTGTATCACTCTTATATAAAATAAAATTTTGCTATTACATAAAGTTTTAATAATACTTTTAGTATTAGAAAAAAAAAAATACTTTTAGAAGATAATTTAATCGACGAAATGTTTAGAGATTTCAAGCAGGAGAAGTACCTCTATAAAAAAAAAGAATTATCTACATTTAATTTATGATATTCTTCAAATACAATTACTTCTAATGAAACCAAGCTGCTTGGGCTCCAGTGGCAAGAAGCTCCTTCCAAGGACGTACCCGAGGAATACCGGGTTCGATTTCCAGGGAGAACAACGCCTGGCCAGTGCGCATGCCTCTACGCACGAGCTAGATTAGTCGTTCACCATTGGTGAGTCGGAAACCGGTGCGAAAGCCAAAAAAAAAAAAAACTTCTAATGGAAGAAATTTATATAAAAAAAGGTAAGAGTGGATAAATCACATTTTTAGGCCGTATACGTTAATCAAGATGATCTATTTGCCGCTCCTAATGCTTCGACTTAGCTAATAATTTTTACAAACCCGCATTTTTCTGTCACGTAGTTTAATCGACTTGTCTATAATTTTGAATGGCGTCTAAATTAATTTTGAGTGTAATCAATGACAAAAATTGTATAATGTATGGAGGAGATACAAAGTCATGATGAAGATTAGACCAATCCATTTATAAGAAACATTATCCACCATAAAACATGTGTAATATAAGTGTTCATGTTATACAGTTTGTATCGACTTTCAAGTAAAATATCATTCGATTATAAAATAAAATAACATGCAATTTTGTTGAGATTGGATTGTATTTTCAATGGAGTTTGAATCTGATCGGATTAATTCAAGTTTTACATATATATATTATACATATTTATTTATATATTATATCTATAGTTTTTGACATAAACCCATGGCTCAAAGAGAACATAGTTAGGGGATAGATTCTTTCTGAATACAAACCCAGGCTTGTAAACTTTTTATAACGTTAAAGGTGGAACAAACTATGTGCTGATATACATCAACTTTTAGGTTGTAAGGGTTTGGCACCATTCACAGTTGGCTTGCTTGAATCAATCTCTGCCATGGTTTCCGGTCGGTTACGGTTTCAACTTTGAATTTTCACATGAAGCCAACCATTGAAATTAAACACCTGGGTTTTATTCATACCCTTCATTCAATATCCTCTTCTCTTCTTCTCCTAGCCATCCTTTTCATGACGTTACATATCATTAATATACTCTTCCGTATTTTTTGTCGTTTTGTTATACCTTTAACTCTATGATCATATGCATTTCTGTACTTTACAATCTTTTTTGCATCCATTCGGGATTTCACGCGTAATAATAAGTTTTTCTTTTTTAAGAAATAAATTGTTTCATCTCCTTTTGCTCTTGAGAGTAAAGAGTAACTTTATGTGAACTCTACTGAATCTGGAAATCTATTTTAAAATAAGCTTAAAATCTTGAGAATATACATTGCTATTTTATTTTGTTTGTGTGTACAAAGACATGTTGTCAATGGCGGAGTTAGAAAAAAAAGTTAGGATTGGCCACTAAAATTAACGGTTGAAAAATTGTCTAAACCTCGCAAAATAGACCTATAATTGAATTATTTAAATTTTTTGGGTGGGCCACTACATCACTTTGCGGAAATTTGGATCAACCGAAACCTAAAACCGACATAAAATTGTATAAAATCTTGCAAAATAGACCTATAATCGTTGATTTTTTAATTTTTCCGGGTGGGCCGTGGCCCACCCCAGCCCATGAAGGGCTCCGCCACTGCATGTTGTTATGTGACGTTTGACAACGATCTAATTTAAGGACGTTTTTGGTACATGAAAGTGATTTTTACATACATTGAAATTAATTGGAATCAAAATAATAAAAGGACTTGTGGATTAAGTTATCCACTTAATGCATAGCATGGTTATAATTTTGTTTCTTTGGTAAACCCGGTCAGAAATCTATTATGGCTAAAAGAATCAATTTTTTAAAATTTAAGGGAAGTCCTCGGAAATTTGACTTGTAATAAAAGTTTTGAGCCGTAAAAGGTATAAACTTCAAATTTCATTTCGTTAAAGTAGTAAGAAAAGAAAATGAACGAAGCCCATATTTACTTATATGTGAGAGTCTCATGAAAGTCATTTTTAAATTGAATGAAATGAATGAATTATGCGATCAACATTGGGTTGATCTAAGTGGTAAGGGTTTGTGTTATGTAAGTAAATGGTTTTTTTTAACAAAAATAAAAAGATGGTTAAAGGTTCATTTCATATCTCTTGGGAATGGGAAAATTTGATTAGAAATCTGCATATGAAGAAAATGGATTGGGAGGAAATCAAAATTTATCCATGCACGTCACAAATTTTGTAGTATACACTTGCTCAAAATTGTGAGAATCCATCAAACGTATCTATAATCTGATATCACAATTTGTGACTTCTATATTTTCACATTAGAATGACATCAAAATGCAAGAATTTATGGTTGAACGTACAACTAAACACACCGGTAGATTAGTCATGCATTTTTTTGAAATGACAAATTTATTCACGTCGAGTAAATGCAAGGCGCATACAACTCGCGGGAAAACCAAAAACAAATACAAAACGGCGCCGCATATATGCGGAACGGCTCACCCATAAACACCCAAATAATGAGGCCGGAGTATAAGAACAGACAAAAACAAAAACGCATTTATAAAGTATACGAACGGACAAAAAACAAAATAATTAGTCATGTATAAAGTATTGTAAAAACTTCATAATTAAAAAATAAATAAAATGAATGAATTATGCTAGGAATATTTATATTATTTTTTTACCAGGGGAATGAATATTTATTAACGTGACAGTATGGTAAAATAATAAGGTTTAATTGCACTTTTTCCCCTTATCTTTTGCTAATTGTGCGATTTTGCACTCCTTCTTTTTTTTTTGAGCGATTTTGCACCCATCTTTTGCCAACCGCGTTTTGTTCAAAATCATCATTAAAAGAGGGGAAAATCGACAAAAGATGGGGTGCAAAATGCTCAAGAAAAGAAGAAGAGAGGGTGCAAAATCGCACAATTAGCAAAAAGATAGGAGGCAAAAGTGCAATTGTCACAAAGATGGGGTGCAAAATCAGAAAGGGGCAAAAAGATGGACTGCAAAATCGCTAAAAGAAAAAGGGTGCAAAATCGAATTAACAAAAGAAAAAATGCAATCAAGCCAAATAAATAGCATTATCCTTCCCTGTGATTTGATACTTTTACTGGTTGCTAGTTCAGTGAACTAAAACAGTGAAACTTTTCACTTTGTTGCAGAGAGGTTATAAAAGCTGTCTTTCAAACCCATCCATAACGCACATCACACACACAGAAAAACAAAACCAAAGAGCGCACGCAATGACAAGCCATGGCTCATCGTTTTCGAGCCTCCGAAACTATCTCCGAGCCGTCGCTAACACTCCCTCTCGCTTCGCTCGTCGCGGCTTTTCCGTCTCCACTTCTTACGAAGAAATGAGCCGCGTTCGAGCTAGGTCCGGTACCAGCATGCGCAAAACCCTTCGTTGGTTCGACTTAGTCGGCTTTGGTATCGGCGGAATGGTCGGTGCCGGAGTCTTCGTTACCACTGGCCACGCTACTCGTGTTTTGGCTGGCCCCGCCGTTGTTCTATCCTACGCCATTGCCGGTTTCTGTGCTCTTCTCTCGGCCTTTTGTTACACTGAGTTTGCCGTTGATATGCCGGTCGCCGGTGGCGCTTTTAGCTACCTCCGTGTCACATTCGGTGAATTTGCGGCGTTTATAACCGGTGCAAATCTCATCATGGATTATGTGATGTCAAATGCCGCAGTTGCTAGAGGTTTCACTGGGTACGTCGGGACTACAGTCGGTGTCTCTTCTGCTAAATGGAGGATCGCAGTTCCTTCTTTTCCTGAAGGGTTTAACCAAATCGACTTGGTTGCTGTGGTCGTTGTTTTACTTATCACAGTCGTTATCTGCTACAGGTTTGTAACTGATCCTTCTTGATCAATATCCACCACTAAGCACAGTCACAGACAACATACACGGTATGATACACCACACACTCTCTCATAATTTGAGAAAATGAGTTAATTGAATGTGTTCACACGTGTCAGTGTTGTGTCTTGGACATCGGACACACTTTGATCAAAGGTGCCGGTGCTGCTGAGTTCATCATTTAAAATGGAGCTCAATTTTCTTTTTAAAAATTCATTAACATTTTATTTATTTTTGATTTGGTTCAATTTATCAGTACGAGGGAAAGTTCAGTGGTGAATATGATATTGACGGGGTTGCACATACTGTTCATAGCATTTGTGATAGTGATAGGTTTTTGGAAAGGGAGTTGGAAGAATTTTACACAACCAGCTAACCCGGAGAATCCATCTGGTTTTTTTCCGCACGGGGCTGCCGGTGTGTTTAATGGTGCAGCAGCTGTTTATTTAAGCTACATTGGTTATGATGCTGTTTCAACAATGGCGGAAGAAGTGAAGGAGCCTGTGAAAGATATTCCTGTAGGTGTCTCTGGATCTGTTATTATTGTCACCATTCTTTATTGTCTTATGGCAACTTCAATGTGCATGCTTCTTCCTTACGATATGGTAATTGAAAATTTGTCTAGTTCTCAATTATATGATGTAATTTATAATAACGTGTAAAGTATTATTATATATGGGGTATTGATATTGATAATATTATGTAGATTGATCCTGAAGCACCGTTTTCAGCAGCTTTTAAATCCGACGGATGGGGATGGGCGTCAAGAGTGATAGGAGTGGGGGCCAGTTTTGGAATATTGACATCATTGATAGTTGCTATGTTGGGTCAGGCTCGTTATATGTGTGTCATTGGACGTTCTAATGTGGTCCCTGCTTGGTTTGCTAAGGTCCACCCAAAGACATCCACTCCTGTCAACGCCTCTGCTTTTCTTGGTATGTTCCAATGTGCTTGCTTCCTCTTAGTTATATAAGGTTTTACATGTTTAAGTATATGTTGTTTGATTGCTGTGTTTTTAATTCCTTGGCAACGTGTGTGGATGGTGTGATGTGAATATTGTCTGGGATTAGTGTTTTCTGAATGGTATTCACAATCCTTCACAAAGGAAAGGGACCCACTTCAACAATATAGCCTCTGGCTGAGATTTGATCAGGGGATTTGTGTAGTTATTCTGCTGGATTGTGATAAGATTTTATGTTTCCTCATTAATGTGAATGGGTTCAGTGTAGCTCTCCACATTGTCACCTTCATTATGAAGCCGATTGAGTGTGTATCTTTTGCGTTGGCGGAATCATCGTGAGTCACTACTATTTTAGCAAAAACTATAATTTATAGCTTCAACAAAATTAAGGTGCCAGTGTAATCTTGTAAAAATCACCGCGAATGCAAACATATACTAGAGGACTTGTCCTAGACAATTCTGTTGCAGCAGCACCAAATGTGGTACCTCTTTTGATAGAGATTTAGTATTGGGTAATCCCTTTCTTTAGACTCAACCACTATGTAGGTAGATCGAGGCTTTAACATTTATCAAAAAAAGTGGCCAAAAGAGAAGTGCTTTTAAGTTTTAGCAGTTAAATATACCACTTTTCACATGGATGATTGTGAAAAACTGTAGTTGCCTTAGTATAGAATTATTTTTATTGGAAGTGAAACTGGGTAACGCACTTCAAAACAGTGCTGAGTTGAAAAAGTTATCATTCCCATATGGGTGTCACATGTTTTCTAGTGTATTTTGTATTATACAATGGTAGTAGCCTCCCCACCTCGGTCAATACTATCTTCTGATTAGATTAGATAAATGTAAGGACAAAGACAATTAGGCAACTGTGTGTTAACACTACTAAAAAAACAAAAATTAGTGAGGGATATTTAGTGAGGGAAAACGTGAAATCCCTCTCTAATTCCGTCACTAAATTTTGCGACTAAGGAATTTGTGAGAAATTTCATTTTTTCCGTCACTAATTTCCCTCGCTAATTTTGCTTTTTCTAGTAGTGTAAGTGTGTTGCTCTGTGGCTTAGGATGGAAAGATGTGAATCATTCACTTATGTTGAATATAATAATTTTTTGATTGTGACACCTTATTTTCTTTTTCAACTCAATAGGGGAATAATAGACCATTTCAGGTGGAAGATATTGGCAGTTTTTAATTTTTAATTGATTCCATACCTTCACTATTGGATGAGTTGATTTATTCCTCTTGATTAGAATCATTGACGGATGATTATGACCTTAGCTCTTTGTGTAGGCTACTTAAAGTTGGCCTCAATCATGTATTGGATTTCAATGATTTTATGCTATTCTATGTTGAGTATTGTCTATTTTGACCTCTTACATTGTACTATCAAAAATTCTTTTTCATCTAACTAATATTATGAGTGGTAGAATAAACATGATGACATTAATTTGCTTTTTAGGGATAGTCACATTTTTCTGATATCCGCACATAATGTCAATTTCAGGGATCTTCACAGCAGCTATTGCACTTTTTACTGATCTTGATGTTCTCCTCGATCTTGTGTCAATTGGCACACTCTTTGTATTTTACATGGTGGCAAATGCTGTGGTCTATAGACGTTATGTAGTGGCAGGGACAACAAATCAATGGCCAACAGTGTCTTTTCTCCTCTCATTTTCCTTCACTTCCATCATGTTCACCCTTATTTGGAAATGTGTACCAACAGGAGTAGCAAAAGCAGCGATGTTAAGTGCTTGTGGTGTACTTGCTGTAGTAATATTGCAATTTTTTCATTTCACTGTCCCTCAAGCTAGGAAGCCAGAATTTTGGGGTGTACCACTTATGCCATGGATACCAGCAATTTCAATCTTTTTGAATTTGTTTTTGCTGGGATCACTTGATGGGCCATCCTATGTTAGATTTGGAGTCTTTTCTGCTGTTGCAGTGCTATTCTATATTTTCTACAGTGTTCATGCTAGCTTTGATGCTGAAGGAGATGGTTCTCTTGGTCAAAAGAATGGTGAAATCCATGTGGAGTCAAAAGAAAGTGTGGACCAAAGTTTCAAAGTGTAGTAGATCTATATATAATTTAATTATTATATGCTCACAATTTTCAATTCTAAATGACTTCAACTTTTTTGGATGGTCAATGTTCACTAGAAACAAGTGGGGAGGAAGAATTATGTGACATGAATATTAAATTTATTAGAATATTAGCATAGGCTGCAACCTTTGTAGAAGTGGCGAATTGTATAGTTAAAAGGCAGCTTAGGTGATAATCCCTTTTGTAAATTCTTTGGTTCATGTCATCATCCCAAAAAAAAAAAAAAATTGCATATCTTATAAACTTTTTGACTTCCAACAGCTAAATTTATTTATAGTAAAGAACAATATAAAAAAATTGAGCCACATGAGCGCATGTTTTGGTGATAGATAACTGATGTGGTTCCAAATTAAGGTTCTAAAAAATTGTCAAAGGTCCTCATTTTGCCTGGGGCATCAAGGTTTTTGAATCCTATATGTCATGGTAATGTAATTCTAATTCAGGTTCCATAAGTTGTATTTGACTTAAACTCGCTGCAATATACATATCTAGAATCACTATGTGATCGTGTTAACTTTGATGGTTGCATAAGAAAATTCTTTAGTTCATGTTATCCACCATCATCTTGTGCTTCAAGAATTTGGGTTGTCTGCAGTCGACAATTCACTACATTCACGAAATCGACACATTGATGGTTGTTTGAATGAAAGATCGACGATTTATATTTCAATGTAGATTTTTATTTTTATCCAATATTTACTTATGTGTTACACTACGTGAATGCGAGCATTGTATAAACCATATAATCCAAATTTGTTACCCTCAAAAACTAGTTTCCAAATTCGTACACCCTCTAAAAAGCTAGTTTAAAATAAAATAAGAATTGTGCCACATGACCACAAGTTTGGATATGCTAGATTTATGTGATCCTTGTGAGCATGATTAAGGGTGTAAATGGTATCATATCATATCATAATAATCTTAATAATAATTGCATTTGGAATTTATCTGAAAGGACCATTATGCTATGGCCATGCGGTCTACTTAAGTGGAAAAACAAGGCAATTAATATAACACAAAGTGGACTTGATGTCATTCTTAAAGAAGAAATATTAAAGGGATATCTAATGCATATGCTGGTATTTAATAATTGATGTTGATTCATTCATCATTAGCATAAAATGTGAAAATTGAAATTGAAAGAAGAAAATATGAGAATCCAAGGATTAACATGACTTAATTTGATAAACACGAATTCCGTTTATCACATATTGTGTAGTCACATCTTGTATGTAATGGCAAGCATTCATAAATCCACCTTCCTTTTAGAGATCCACAACGGATTTAGCATTTTTGTTTGGTTCCGTTAATATGAGTCTTCAATAAAGTATTTTCATAATTTTTGTGGGCATGCTGTAGTCCTAATCAGCTTGTTATGATTGATCAATATCACCAATATCATCAATTCTTATAGATTAGTCTATATAGTAAAGGGTATACATTTTAGATAAAAAATATTGTAGTTTTTGATTGACACAAGACAAAAAATATTGTAATTATTTGGCATACTAAATTAAAGGGAAAAAAATGGGAATCACGTGAATCAGTGCTAGCAAGTAGCACCCCTCAAAACTTTCCTGTATAGAAAAAATATCAAAAGTGTATATAGTGTAAGAAAAAATAAAAGAAAAATCAACTACCAAGATGGTGCTTTTAGCTTTTGTTTTCGTCACATAAATTAGTATTTGAACTTTCTCAATCACTAATGAGATGTGACTCCTTCCATTAGTGTCAAGATTTTTCAATTATATCAATTTGTGCTGTAAACCAGAATCTTGCAGAACGAACAGGAAGGAAGTTGAATGAGGGATGCATACATATCATTAACCATATGAGCTATTGGCACTAGCTCCTTGTTTCATTCACCAAACGATCCACTAATTATTCCACCGATCATAGAATAATTTATACTAATGAATTTATCATTAACTAAAGTACTTGCTTCTTTCCAAACCAGCCTTGGTCAATTTAAATATTAAGTTTCACAGCTACAATAAATTAGTAAACTTGATATCACTTTTCAATTAAAACTAAGAAGAAATGAGTATAAATATTATGTTAGAAGAGTCGTTAACATACTCTTTTAAAAAAGAATTTGAATTTAATCTCTGAAGTCGATCGGTTTGTAAGACAACATAATTTCATATGAAAAAATTGATCCGGAGTTGCCCATAACAATAGGTAATGGATAAAAGTGTTCGTGCAAGACGGTTTTAGATGTAGGGGAAGTTGAAGAGATTATCCGACGAGGGGAAAGAAGCCTACAAAACGGATCAACACTCAAATGTTCAAGTCATTGATTATGTGAAACTCGACGCGAAGCGTGGGAGGCCGTTAGCAGATTAATGTCTCAAATTGAATGAGGTGTACTCCTATGAATGAGGCGCATAAGAAGTCTTCAATCTTATACATAGCGGCGCATGTTATGGATTAGTGAGGACTGCCACATATTGAGCCGACCATATAGATTGATGTCCAATTTCAAACACGAGCATAGATTTTTAAACGAGGAAAAATTAGTATTTACAAATCAGTTTTGTAAGATTGACTTGCATCCGACCCAAAATTCAAATATTAAGTGTACCACAAAATCTACAAAATGATCACAACAACACACCCATACCTTTTTTAACTACTAGTTGGTAAGTTGGATGATAGTGTCCTCAAAATGACAAAGTAGGTATAAGGACAAAATAACATGGGCCAATATGTTGGCATCATGTTTTTCTTTTGTATACTAATTGTGAACTCTCTTTGTCTGCTACACCATTTGTTTTGTTCTTTTTTGATCCTAATTACTTTTTCATTTCCCATCCTTGATTTCCCTGTCCATGGCCCCATCTTGGCCGGTGGCATCTTTTTTATTTTTGAAGCCGCATTCATGTCTGCTATTCACTGTTACACCAACAATGAAAAGTAACAGATAGGAATAATTCCAACTAAGGATGAATTAAACTCAACATTAATAAAAATAAGGGACAAAACTATTACTCATTTAGTAATCCACATCAATATTCCATTCATGTTGTGAGGCCATTGGAAGAGATCAAGAGTCTTTATACTGATTTGAGAACTATTTGATTTTGGGTTTGTGAATATACAAGGACTCTCATCTTTGTTTCTTTGTTACTTTTTCTTTTTCAATTGGCATGTCAACATTTTTTATTTATTAAAAGTGGTAACTTAAATTATTTAAATATTGGTCCTACGAGCTTGTTTTGTTCTATGCACTCAAAATGATTTTGAAGTTGTACCAAAAAGAAAAGGTATGAAATAAAATGCATTATGTTTAAATTTGTTCTCTCAAAAGAGAATTAAACGATAAATTTAATTACAAAAATTATGTTTGGAGGTAAAACTTATAAAACTTAATTTTAAGTAATAATCAATTTTAGAGGTAAAATTAATTCAATGGGAATCTTTACTTGTTTGTTCTTTTTTCTTATACATTTGACATGTTGACATTTTTCATCAATCATAAGTTGCAACTTTATGTGTGTTTAGTTCGGCAGTTAGAAAATTGAATTTTGATTGTAGTGACAAATATCAATATTAAATAAATTAATTTTTTAAAATTGATTCGGAATAAAATAGAATTGAATATAAAATTCTTATTCATATAAAAGTATGTTCAACAATGATTTATTTAATATTATAAAAGACAAAAGGTAAAACTGTATGTTTGGTTTAAAATTTGGAAGAGTCAAGATTGATTTTAGATGGATAGAATTAATTTTGAAACGTTTGGATCATTTTAAGTAAATCTGGTTTTACCTCCTTAATTGATTCTAATTTGAAGTTAGAATGTGTATCTTATGACTTTTACAATTGATTTTGAGTCTTAAATTTATTTTTCAACTTATGGTTTTTTTTTTTTAAGTAAAGAGCATCAACTCATTTCAATGAAAAAGAAATGAAAGTACAAGAAAGAAAAGGGGGATTAGACCAAAACCTTTTCAAAAGGTGGTAAATCTAAAGTTGGGCATTCCCAACCTATTCCTAATGTACTCTCTCCTGACAAACTCAGGGATAACATCAAACCAAAATATGTCAAAAGAGGACAAAGATAAACCAAAATTAGCAAAACTGTCGGCACAAGTATTTCCTTCTCGATAAATATGGGATGCACAAAATCTCATA
>Ga0228711_1009488_pt1 | contig 13191 bp, 3 predicted proteins | sample MedpolnodulmetaG_2_FD_177996 | JGI IMG/M metagenome (GOLD analysis project Ga0228711, IMG submission 177996) | Root nodule microbial communities from Medicago polymorpha collected in Santa Monica, California, United States - brown nodules | ecosystem: Host-associated > Plants > Roots > Nodule...
GCCAATTGGAATGGGGGGAAAAAAAAAAAAATTAAAAAAAAAAACGTCACATCATTTCAGCCTGTGACGAACTGACACGTGTCAGGCAGGGGCCCATTCTCGCCATTTGAAACGGCGGAAATGAGGAAAACGACAAAAAAAAAATTCCCGAAAAATGAAAGTGGGTCATTTTGAGAATTTTTTTTCAAAGGGGGTTTTTGGCATGAGGGACAAAAAAAAAAAAAAAAAAACTTAAATAGTCTGCCCAACGAGTACAGTTTGATTTGACTGAGAGATCATGGAACAAGATACGCGGGCCACTAGCAACATTACTAAAGCCATCATTAGGTCATGTCACACAAAAGTAAACCATAATAATCTAAAGAAATGTTTTTTACTCAAAGATAACAATCTAAAGAGAAAGAAGATGTTTTTTCTACTCAAGATTTCCTTCATGCTTAATTGCATTTGTTGTTTTATTTTTTAGTTAATCATGCCTAATTGTATATAACATATTCTTCCATAAGTGTTTAGGTTTAAGAGTTGTATTGTTTAATTAAATAATTTTTCATACAAACAATCAAGACTAATATTTGCTCGCAGTGTAGTCATGGAGGTCTGAGGCAAAATTGATCCAAAGAAACAGTCTTGAGAATCACTTGAGTAATTAGAGGTGAAGGTGTGGTTGTGTCATATCTCTTGTGAAGTGTTTTAGATTCTATATGAATACTTTTTATTATTATTATCAAAGAGGATGAACTTCTTCAACATTGAAAAGATCATGTTCCCAATTTGCAGTCTTACACCACCTAATAGATCACAATGAAAAGAAGATCAAAAGATAATGGTCTATAAAGAATTGAGAATTAGTATAGAGTCAACAAGATATGTTGACATCGAATATCAAACTTAGTATACTTACAATTTTAATAACTCTTTATACAAAGAGAAGGTGAAATTGAACTGATCCAATTGTTGAACCATCTTATATTATGTTAATTATCTTGTATACAAAATTCCAAAAGAAGAAGTATTCTTTAAAATTTTGTGCTTTTAATTGATTAAAAAGTTAAAGATTAAATGCAATGCACACATTTCAATAAATTGTTTCTATATTTGAATCATTAACTTGTGTCTTGCCTTAAAGGTACAAGTTAGTATTTCCCTTTAAACATTTGTTGGTATATGTTTTAACAATAGATACTTTCCCATGTTTTAAATATTGTAGTAATCGTTAACATAAGATAATTTGATAAAATAATATATAGTTTTAAAATTTTATGAGTCTTATAGGTTTCGTTTAGTTAAGGAAAATTTTAATTCAACAATTGGATTGATTTAAGTTGTATTCCACAAAAAAATTATTGAAGATGTAAGTATAAAAAATTTGACACATAGTGGCAAAAGATCTTGATTGCCAATAGGGATGACAAAGTGTGTTGGAACAACATGTGTTTAACATTACTTTTTGAGTTTTAATGATAACAGAGTATTAAAAATTGTCAATTGGATATGATAATATTTGTTCAAGTGTGCAGAACCATAGAAAAAAAATTTAGTGTCTCTTTTAAAGGATAGGTTTGGAAGAACAAATGAGAGCAATGGAATCAACAAGAAGGAAGCTTAAAGCATCTGAAGAAAAGAGGTTTTGAAGACAAAGTGCTCCTGAAGTGCTGACGTCATCAGAAACACCTAATCTGAAGCAAGATCACCAGAAGAAGTTTTCGTCAGAAGCTCTGAAGATCATCAGAAGACTGAAAGAATTAAAGCTTTAAAGGTTGTTCAAGAGATTTAATCACGCCAAGCATTGTAGAAGACCAGAAGAGTGAATCAACGACTAATTCAGAAGGTTGGTTCTTTAAAGAGCGTTGAAAAAGGACAATTGTACGAAGTGTACAACCACTATCTCCACTACTCTGTTTTGTGTCTACAATAGGACAAGAATAACAGCCATGCCTGCACTAGTGTCCCTCCAGACTTGGAATGAATTTGAAATTGATCCTTCATAGGACAATAACCATATCAGGCAAAAGATCATTGGTGATTTGATCAAGCTCTAAACGACTCTTTTTGATGTGCTGGCAATTCACAACGTCTCTTTTACACCTCTATATAAAGGAGTGAAGACTTAGAGAATGACAAGACTCATACAACAATTTACAAGTGACAAAACTCTACTGAAATTGTTCTGCATCAAAAGTTCACTTAGAATTTCTTATCAAAGTCCATATCTTAGAAATTCTAGAGTCTTAAAAGTCTGTATCTGATTTGCATCGTGAACACCACTGATTGTATATCAAGTGTTCAACCTCAAACAAATTTCTTTGTAATTCTGTTTGAATAGAAGTCTCTTGCTTGTGTGCTTGAGCATAGGAAGTATCTTGATTTAGTTCAGGAGCATAGGAAATCTCTTGCAGTTGTGCTTGAGTAATTTGAAGTCTCTTGTTAGCTGTAGCAGTGAGCAGTGTTAATCAGATATTACATTTTTAGTGAACTCTCATTGGAGGTGCAAGGGGGACATGACTACTTCCGGTTTGTGGAAGGAACCTGTATAATTGTTTTGTGTCTTTCTTCTCTCTCTCTGTTTTTATCTGCTGCATTTAGATTGTGATTATCACTTCAGAAGTTGAACTCTATCTGCTTCTGATCAGTGACTTAAGTAGGAGAAAACGAAGAAAAAGCAAACAAATTCAACCTCCCCTTCTTGTGTTTTTCTTACCTTCAATTCGTATCTAGAGCCTTGGTCTGTTGTCTTAACACTTAACAGTGTAACAGAAAAAGATCCGAGAAAAACATGTCTGGTGAAGACACCTCTACCAATAGAAACAATAATGATGTACCATATGATTATGGTGACAAGAAAGTTGAGTCTGGTAAAGTTCCAAAGTTTAATGAAGAATTTTCTTGGTGGAAAACCAACTTCTACAGTTATGTCATGGGTTTAGATGAAAAACTATGGGACATTCTAGAAGATGGTGTTGGTGACTTAGTCCTTGATGAAGAAAGAGCTGCTATTGATAAAAAGAAACACACTCCTGAACAGAAGAAACTTTACAAGAAACATCACAAGATCAGAGGATCACTTGTCACTACTATACCTAAAGCAGAATACATGAAGATGAGGGACAAATCTACTGCAAAGGCAATGTTTGCTTCTCTCTGTGCAAACTATGAAGGTAGCAAGAAAGTTAGAGAAGCAAAAGCTCTTATGCTTGTTCATCAGTATGAGTTGTTCAAAATGAAAGAAGATGAAAGTATTGAGCAAATGTACTCAAGATTTCAGGCCCTAGTTTCTGGACTTCAAATACTGAAGAAAAGTTATGTAGCATCTGATCATGTGAGCAAGATACTAAGAAGCTGACCTGCAAGATGGAGACCTGAAGTTACTACTATTGAAGAAGCTAAAGATTTAAACACTCTAAGTGTTGAAGATCTTGTCAGCTTTCTCAAAGTTCATGAGATAGGTCTAAATGAGCATGAACTTGCTAAGAAGGTTAAATTTATTGCTTTGCCATCTAAAGGGAATTCATCAAAAGCTTTTAAAGTTATTGAATCTGAAGATGAATCACCTGATGGAGATTCTGATGAAGATCCTACTAAGAAGATGACTATGCTTTCCAACAAGCTTGAGTATCTGGCAAAGAAGAACAGGAAGTTTCTAAGCAAGAGAGGTGGCTACAAAAGCTTCAAGAAAGAAGATCAGAAGGGATGCTTCAACTGTAAGAAGTCTGGACATTTCATTGCGGACTGTCCTGATCTTCAGAAGGAAAAGTCAAAGGACAAGTCAAAGAAATCAAATTTCAACTCAAGAACATTCAGGAAGCAGATTAAGAAGAGTTTAATGGCAACCCGAGAAGATTTAGACAGTGAATCTGGGTCTGAAAAGGAAGAAGCTGAAGATGAAGCAAATGTAGTTGTGGGGTTGGTAGCTACATTAACATCAGAAGCTGAACCTGACTCAGACTCTGAAGATGAAAATGAGGTATATTCTAAAATTCCTAGAGAAGAACTTGTTGAGTCTCTTAAAGAGCTCCTTACACATTTTGAACTTAGAACCAATGAGTTGAAAGATTTAAAAGAAAAATATGTTGATTTAATGAAACAACAAGAATCAACTCTATTGGATCTAAAAGCTTCTGAAGAAGGACTTAGAGGATTTGACTTCATTTGTAAAACCTATGAAGAGAAGCTCAAGTTTCTTTGTCAGAAGCTACAAGAAAAGTGTAATGGAAAATCTTTAAGCAAGCATGAAATTGCTCTTGAAGACTTCATTATATCTGGTATTGACAGAAGCAAAGTGGCTTCTATGATTTATAGTATTTACAAGAACAATGGTAAAGAGATTGGATTTTCAGAATGAAAACCTAATGAAATCAGTCTCAAAGCATGTTGTGAATACATCAAGGAAGGGTTGAAAACATTCTTTGTACCTGAAGGTGCTAAGTTTGAAACCGTGGTTCATTCAGAACCTGAAGCTTCCTGTTCTAAGGCTAGGATTACTTCAAAGCCAAAGAACTCTAAGTCTAAGGCAATGACAAACTCTTATTCTAAAACTTCAAAGATAGAGATTCTGAAGAGATCAGAACTTGTTCCTTAGAGTCTGTTGAAACCCGAGTCTGGTATCTTAAAATCCAAGTTAAGTTTCAGAAGAACAAAACAGTTGTTGCTTCCCGGGAACTAAAACCAAAAGGTGTTAAACATAAGGTATTGGTTAATCAGAAGCAATCAAACTTACAACACAAGGTACAAGAAGTGAAAAGGAAAACTTCTAGTACTAACCTCAAAGGACCCATAAAGCAATGAGTACCTAAATATGAAATTGTCAATACTACAGATATGCCTAAGAGCAAAGGAAAATCAAAAGACATGGTACTTAGACAGCAGTTGCTCAAAACATATGACAGGAGAGAAATCTATATTCATCCACCTACATGTTTATTGATAATACCTTTGTTTTGTAAACTCATGTACTTAGTTCAAATCTCTTTAAATATCATTATTTTTTTTAAGGAGTTATTAGTTAACAAATATATATATATATATATATATATATATATATATATATATATATAATTAACTTATTTATCAATTCCCTTGAAAAAATTTGTTTATTGTCATATTTTATTTTCATGAATTGTGCGATTGAAAAGTACAAATTCTTCTAATAAAATATATTCTATAAGCAAAATTAATTTTACTTATTTTTTGTCAATCAGTCTAATTGTTAGAATTCAACTCTTAAAGTAAATAAGTGAAATCTACGAGGTTCGAACTCGATTCTATCCTATATTATAAAATTTCTCTCCCAACTTAGTTAAAATCATGGGAACAATAAATTATAGTTTATGACATTTGTAACGTTTTTTTAGGCAATATAACACTCATATATGTCAAAATTAATCATACTCCTCTAAAATATTTTTATTTTTTTAAGGAGAATACTTCTCTAAAATCAATTTTGACTAGGGGTGTAAATGTTCGGTTTGGTTCGGTTTTTACTATTTTTTAAAAAAGAAACCGAACCAAATTAGTCGGTTTGGATCAGTTCGGTTGATCGGTTTATTTGAAAATACAATTAAAAAAAAATCCATATTTTCACAATTTTGTATTTCATACATATAACATACTCAAATATTTCATATAACTTTGTTTTACATGTTCTATGTTTTTTAAACTACTTTGTATAACTAACATGAAAAAACTAATAAGAGATGGACGATCCCACCGACGAAGAGGAACGATGGGTTAGGTGTGACCGGCAGCTAGTGTTATTTTTTTAGTAGAAACGAAATAGACTGTGAGTGATGAGATGATATGAGATGATGATGGGAGAAAGTGAATGAATTAAGGAGTATTTTATGTTGACTTTGATTTTGAGCTTAATAAGTGTGTGTGAAGAGCGATAATATTACTAAAATGGGGAGTGAGGTTAGCATCAGTTTGGTTCATCGGTTCATTGGATTTGAAAATTAAAAATCGAGAACCAAACCAAACTGGATCAGTTTAGGTTGGTTTCGTTCGATTTTGAACCGAACCAAACAAGGTCGAATACTTTTTCAATTTAGTTCAGTCTGGATTATCGGTTTCATCGGTTTTGTCTGAACCACTTACACCCTTAATTTTGACCCTTCCAAACTTAAAATCAAACATACGCTAAATAAGCGTATTATATACATGGGATAAAAGACATATATTTAAACATTATTATTTAATTTTTTTTAGGATATTTAAACATTATTTTTAACTTTTTCTCAATAAAAAACATTATTTTTAACTTATACAATTCAATGTAACATTTATGATATTTATAATATAAAATTTCATCTTTCCCACTCCCACCATTTATTTTTTGATAGAATCCTACCATATCATGATATCTTTTTCTTTTTTTCAATAGATCCGTATCATCTCTTCTCCACCATATACCAAAAATCCCTTATTAATTTCTTGTGTAATAATTTAAAAAAAGCTTTTATTGCCTCCCCATAACAAGAAACTCAGCAAGTACTTCTGGACGGTTGTTTTAGTTACTCACCGGTAACCGATTCAACCGGTTCTATCCATGAGAGAGAAAATCTTTATATATATTCATTCTTCTCTTTCATATTATTCCGTTACTTTCCTTCTTCATCTCTCTCATTCACTCCGGTCACCGGAGAATTTACCGGCGAACTCAAAAAAACTTGAGAACTGACTAATTCTGTTTTGTTAGTTCTTTTCGACCGCGCTTTCGATCGAAGAAGATCGAATAGAATCTCCGGCGATGTTGAAGTAGTATTAGTTTGCTTAAACAAGATTAGAGTAATAATTAATTACTTGAAGATTAAGCATCATGTTAGATCTTAATCTGAATGAAGATTACGAAGACTCGATCATGCTGGTGGAAAAACTTCCAGAAGCTTCATCAGGAACTTCGAATTCATCCATAGTGAATGCAGAGGCTTCAAGTAACATCACCGGTGATGAAGACTCGTGTTCAACACGCGCCGGTGGTGTTTTCACTTTCAACTTCGGTATCCTGAAGGTGGAAGGAGGTAACGATGATGTTGTTGTTCCGACTAAGGAGTTTTTTCCGGTGAGTGCCGAGACTTCAACGATGATGATTCCGGCAAGGAAGAGCGCGATGGATCTTACAATGGATCGTCGTCTTGGCGGTGAAAATGGAGTTGTTGAAGTTCAGCAAAAGCCTCAGGTGAAGAAGAGTAGGAGAGGTCCGAGGTCGAGGAGCTCGCAGTATAGAGGAGTCACGTTCTATCGTAGAACTGGAAGATGGGAATCGCATATCTGGTTTGTGTACTTCGCGTTCATTTTACTCTTTTAGCCTTTCTGGTATTTTTTTACTCGCACCTGATCATATAAAATGTTTCTGCATTTTATCATCTGAGTTGTACTTAACGTTACTGATAGTGTATTTTTTTTACTCGCACCGGATCATATAAAATGTTTTCTGTATTTTATCATATGAGTTGTACTTACTGATGGTGATTTTGTTTGATTGAAATGGATAGTGATTATAATTTTTGTGTGAATTTTGAATTTGGTTAATTGAATAATATCTAACTTGTTTTATTTGGTGGTTTTGTTTGTAATTTTTTGATGTAGGGATTGTGGGAAGCAAGTTTATTTGGGTATGAATTTGTATTTTTGATTAATTAATTTCATTTATGTTGAAGTGTTTATTATATTCTTCTTTGCTATTTATGGAAAGTTTATGAAACTTGTATTTGGGCTTGTAGGTGGATTTGACACGGCTCATGCTGCTGCTAGGTAAAATTTCTGCACAAATTTAATAATATGTTTTCATTGACTTTAAGATTTTAAGATAGTGATTTGATATTTGTTCATTGACTTGGAATTTTTTAAATACAGAGCCTATGATCGAGCTGCTATAAAGTTCAGGGGACTTGATGCTGACATTAACTTCAATCTAGTTGAGTATGAGGAAGATATGAATCAGGTTTGCAAACCTTTTGATTAATATATGAGTATATACATTATAGAGGATTTATCGAAATTAAGGTGAACCACCGTGATTTTGTAAAAACTACTGAGTGTCATCAAATATGCACACATAGATGGATTGTATGGTTGATTTTTCACCGTTTTAATTATTATCAATGATGATGAACAGATGAAGAATCTATCAAAGGAGGAATTTGTGCACATTCTACGTCGCCACAGTAATGGTTTCTCAAGGGGGAGTTCAAAATACAGAGGAGTAACGCTTCACAAATGTGGTCGTTGGGAAGCTAGAATGGGACAACTCCTTGGCAAAAAGTGAGGACCTACTTTTATTTAATCTGAAATCAATTATACTGAAGTAGTGGTTTAGTTTAATTTGTTGTATTATAGGATTTTATATGATATGCTCTAAGTACGAATTCAAGTTCCTGTTGGCCTATAAAAGGAAATGAAATTGATTTCACTTTCAGCTTATTCTCAAATGGGGTCTATAATCTTTAGGCTTTTTCCATGTTTGGAGAAACATGTGTAAGATGCCTGTTTCAAAGAAACAATTGGCAAAGGTGTTTTTGTTGTTATAGATATTGCAATGATTTCATGCAGGTATATATATCTTGGGCTGTTCGACAGCGAAGTAGAAGCTGCAAGGTCCTTGTGATACATAAATTATGTTCTTACATAATGTATTGAATTTACTACCCTTAAATTATCAAAGCTCATTAGGATTCTAACCAATATGTTTCTCTCTTTCTGGAAATCAGGGCTTATGACAAAGCAGCTCTAAAATGCAATGGAAGAGAGGCAGTGACAAACTTTGAGCCAAGTACATATGAAAATGAGATGAAACCAGAAGCTATTAATGAAGGTAGTACTTCATACCAAAGTCTTCATCTGACATATTTGACCCAGACCAGATACTTTAATTCATTAAACAAACTACTTCTATTAATTAATACTTGTTCAATGTAAAAAGGGTTTTATATTTGTTTAAACACAGGTAGCAGTCACAATCTTGACCTTAATTTGGGCATGGCGACTCCAGGATATGAACCCAAAGAAAACAAAGGATATCGTCAATTTCAGACCGTTCCTTCTTACAACATGCATCCTGGAAGGAATTTGAAGGTATATTATTGAACTCTACTACTTCCAAATTTAATATACTAGTAAAATTTACATGTATTAGTCTAAATATAAGTCCAGAGTAAGCTAGTTCCATAACATAACACACTTTGTAGGACACTTAAACTATAGAGCAGAATTTTTTGTGTGGGTTCAGTGTTATTTTGGCTTTTGTGGATTAACCTCATAGCCAATTACCCCCTTGCTTTCCTTTGAAAGCTGTTAATCTTTGTGTAACTTTAGGTTCAGATTCTTCATAAATTGTCACGTTTGGTAATAACGTGGGTTCACTTTATTTGCAGATGGAGACTAATGTTAATTCAGTTATCGGTGACCCGTCTTTGAAAAAGCTGGTTGTAACTGAACAGCGTCCTCCCATGTGGAATGCCACGTTTTCTAGTTTCTTTCCCAATGAGGTAAGAATTCACTGCCTATTATCTCTCTCTATCTCTGATAAATCTGTTCACTACCTATTCTGTAGTTTTGACCTTTGACTAAAGTGAATTGCTTTTCTTTGCCCAGTGTTTCATAGTACAAGTGTGTGTTTGTTTTATTTGAACAATAGTACATTTGAATGTAAAAAGCATGTTTATAGTTCTAACTAGAAATTAGAATCAATCCATATACCATCCAAACGTGTCAAAATTAATTTTATACATTTGAAATCGCTTTTGGCTTTCTAACTGAAAAACAAACACTACAAAAAAATTCTTCTCAGTGTTGGCCTTAGAACGAAGTGGAAAATTTAACTTTTGATATAAAACAATTGAATTCTTAGGGATGTGCACTAATTTTATTTTGTTGAAATATTTAGCAGGAAAGGGCAGAGAGAATTGGCATTGATCCTTCAAAAGGACACCCGAACTGGGCGTGGCAAGGGCATAGTCATGGCACTGTTTCCCCAGTACCACAATTCTCTACTGCAGCATCATCAGGATTCTCCATTTCAGCTACCTTTCCACCAAATGCAATCTTTCAAACACAACCAATGAACTCAATCCCCCAGACACTCTGTTTCACTCCTGGTAGCAATGCATCTCAATACTATTACCAGGTTAAGTCCTCACAGGCACCACCATAGCCTATATTCTGTATTTGTAATAATAATACAAGATATATGAATGGCATAACGCAATAAGCATTTGCGTTAAAACTCAATTGTATAATTTTCAGTTAGGAATTGATGTATACTGAGATATGACACTTTAATTGCTTATCTTGGTTAAACCATTAATTACGCACATTGTGTATCAACCTTGAAAATATTGAGATTTGATTTTTTTTTTCGTGTTTTGATATTTTTTTGTGCGTCAATTACCCAACAGCTCCGTTTGTTAAGATCAATAAAAGACACTTTGCAACAACCCTGAAAATATCGGTTTAACACGTGACCTAATTTGTCATTTCACACATATTAAAGAAAAGAGTATTGTTAACGAGCGTTCTGAAGTATATACTCTTTAAAGATTTAAAAGAATTATTCTATAAAAAAAGTAAAATATTTTGATTTCGGATACATTGATTACACATATTTTAAAAAGTTACTAATTAAATTGATGAGGACACCGAAACTGAAATAGGGCCTAGCCAACATCATGGCAAGATAGAATGGAAAGAAGGTGAATTATGAGTTATGACTTTAAATGAAGAGAGCTTCTTTTTTCACCTTCCCAGTTTCTACAAAAATAAGAATACTCTCGAACGGGAGTGTTGGGTGGCTTAACTGATTTGAGTTAAGGTTTAAGAAATAGAGGTGTAGGGTTCAAGTTTTGACAAGTAAAAAAAAAATAACGTAACAACTAGCATACCAACATTTATCATTACAAAAATGTTTACTCTCAAACGACATAACAACTGTTTATCGTGGAAAGAGAAGTTCCCTAAATGAACCTTGCATGCGTAGGTCGCATAAGGATGTCCGGTCCTGAAGGACTATTGGAAAAAGATACCGTTAATAATGATGACTAATCTCTTTAATTTTTTTTAATATATTTAAAATAATTGCATTTCTTATATTTTCCTTCAGATAAACTTGATTCATAATTCCGTCAAAAAAATAAAAATAAACTTGATTCATAAAAATATTAAATCCAAAACTAATTTAGAGGATACAAACTTGTTTCCTTAAATTTAATATGGTAAAATTAGTTAAGATATACTATTAAACTGAGTTTTTTTTTCAAACATTAAACTGAGTTTTTGTTGGTGCATATATTCAAGACCAAATTGAGTGTGTATTTTCAAATGTCAATGTACGATTCTGTAACCAGAAAAAATCTGTCAATGTATGATTCTGTAACCAGAAAAAATCTCAATGAACAATTTACATTCATATAACCCTGGTAAAATTAATAAACGTTGGTTCAAATGGTAAGAAATTTAAACCTCTTAAATAAGTTTTTTTTTAACAACAAACGATAATATATTAGATAATAGGAAAAGTACAATTAGTACTTGACCCGCAACATTAGAAGTCAAAAAACTAAAACAAGAAGCTAAAAAAGAAGACAAGAGGATTCGATTACCACCCATGGTAGAAGAACCTCCCCTTTCTTCCTAGCTAAAAGACACCTTTTAATATTAAACGGTAGAAATTTCATACCAATAACATTGTAAAAAATACACTGGTAAAATGATTCCATTGCATAATTGTGATGAAACGCACTCAAGATGTTCTTCCTTTATTGTGGTGTGTAGGTCTGCACGCTTGTTTCTTAAATGTGTTCTCATTAAGTTCCTCATGAGTTGATTTCATCATCTTCATGTACCTTTATATTAATTAAAATGGAAAAGAGAAAACAGATGGTGAAAATTATAGAAGAAAAGTGAACAACATATTTACCTAAATACATGAAGAATGTGAGAAAATTAACTTGAAAGTTAAATCAAAGAGAAAATGAAAATTAAAGAGAAAATCATGTTGGACTTATGTTCCTGTTTAATGGTGTGAGTATGGTTTATGTTTTTAGATCGGTAGTTTAAGGTATTAATGTTTTTTTAAAGAAGTTAAACCAACTCACTCAGATTAACACTGATTTATGGTATTAATGTTAGTAAACATATTTTCACATTGAGTTTTTACGTTGCAATGTTCTAACATAAACATGGTATAATACTCATGCATGTATTTTCAGGAATCTATGACGAATTAAAAGAAAAAAGAATTGATGGGAAAAATAAAAAGAAAAAAGAAAAACAACAATTGACCTTTGTAAGTGCAATAGTGGAAATAAAGAATATTCCCTCGGTCTCTTTTTATAGAAGTAGTTTATAAAAAAAAATTTGTCTCTAAATATAATATCATATACAAATTTCTAAATGTATTAATCACTCTTCTTTTCCAAATATACCCCTTGTTAATACTGCCAATTTGTCTTGGTATATGAAAAGTTAACATTAAAGTCTTTTTTTCCAATATACCCCTTATTAATACTCCGTTTTTATTAGGTAGGAATATAATGACTTAGGAAGTGCCCTTCTTTTTGTTTTTGAATTTAAGTCTTTAAGAGTTGGACTAACAAATAAGATGTACCGAGAACCAACAAAATTCAATTTTGACGGCCATTTAAAACGGCCAAAGTTGGATTTTGTTTGTTCTCGATCTAACATATCTATTAACCTAACTCTTAGCACATATAATTTGTTGTATACATACCAAAATTATGTTTAGTTTCCAAGTAATAAAAGAAAGGGTCTTGTTAACCAGTGCCCTCAGGGCAATGGTTAAGGAAACCAAAAGTAGTAAGTTTGCATAAAATTCAACAATATTTTAACCTTTAAAAAGTCAAATTCTTCAATTTTTACCATTTTCCAATACAATATTTCTATCTGTATCTTCTTAACCAATGCCCTAAGGGCACTATTTAGCATTTCCCTAAAAGAAATTGTTAAACTTTTTGTGAAGCCAATTCCCTAGAGTTACCTCCTGTGAAGCCAATTCCCTTTTTGTTGTTCTGATTGATGCTATAAATCATAGAAGCAACTTTGGTTCTATCAATTCATGTGTTAATAAACTCTTGAAGAGCAGCATCATGCTTAGACATGGGTTTATTAACACCTTTCTCAGATTCTATTTTCAAATTGTTATATTCATATTGCAAAACATCCATTTCATTCTTAGTTGAATCA
>Ga0228711_1009492_pt1 | contig 13187 bp, 4 predicted proteins | sample MedpolnodulmetaG_2_FD_177996 | JGI IMG/M metagenome (GOLD analysis project Ga0228711, IMG submission 177996) | Root nodule microbial communities from Medicago polymorpha collected in Santa Monica, California, United States - brown nodules | ecosystem: Host-associated > Plants > Roots > Nodule...
CATGAAGAATAATTTAGGCATATGAATTTTAATTGAAATTCCATATATCAAATGTGATTAATTAACTACTTGTGAATGAGTTCACTTTTACTGATAATTCGTTATGAAATGAAGGAAGTATAGTTTTTTTTTAAAATGAAATGATGGAACTAGTTGGGTTCGAATGTTTGAGTGAGGATGTTGATATATGGGAGGCTTGAACCAACTTGAGATTGAAACTATTTGGTGACTTGACTTCTTTTTTTTTTTTTAAAGGGGTGACTTCCTTCCTTCCTTATTTAATATCTAAGCAATTGAGCTCAAGTGATTAATGTGTTTTATCGTAAACGAATCGTTTGGAGAACCGTAGTGAATAACAAAACTTTGAGATTTAAAACTATTGCATTTTCAGAACGGATTCAAACTCATGACATATGATTAAGTTGAAATAGATTTCTTACCATCTCATAAAAATGCTCTTGAGTTTCATATATATATAATTCTTACATTTTTTTTTCTTTTTTGAACAAGTCAAAATGGAATTAATAACCAGAAGTGATTCGTCTCGCACAAGGTGTGCAAAAGAGAATCACTTCAAACAATATATAATTCTTACACTAGAAAGTTTTTTTTTGTGGCCGGGGTTTGAACCCCAGACCTTGTATATTTTATGCATTGTTCATAGCAACTGAGCTAAACTCATTATTTAATGATACATATAAGTGTCATGATACAAATAAAAATCAATTTAATAATTTATCAACCATTATGAAATAACTTTAAACTATAAAATTTGTGCAATATAGATCTTTTAAAAGGGTTCAAAGATTTACTTTTTTTTATCAATTTTTATTAAATATCATATAATATTTAATTTTTTACACAAAATAATATTTTTCATTTCCCCAAAAAAAATTCCATGAGACATAAGTCAATCGAAAATGCCGATATTGTTAAACTAAACAACTACGTTTAAATTTAAATTCAAAATCTAATAATTATGTGTGAGTTTTAATTGATATTTTTCACTCCATGTACAAACAAAAATAAGTAAATAAATATTATATTCATATTCTTTAATTCATATTAAACAAACTTAATCTACCCAAGAAATCATGAGAAAAAGAACTTACTATACAGATACGGATGACAGAGAGAGGCAAGCAAGTAGCAACTTGAGGTTGATGACATCATGTAGGGTCCCACTGCTGGCGTCATCATATCTAACTGGCTCCTTCAATATTTGCCACGCGTCGTCATCATTGATCCGTTTCTTACATGATTCCACTTTCACCTTACTCGCGCGTGGATTACACCTCAAAAGTGTTCCACGGACGTCAAACTAGACTATAAAAATTTTACACCAAAAAAAAAGACTATAAAATTTTATTTTTCGGAAGAAATTTCATGCATCAAAGTGTACAACTCTCCAAACTGCTTCTTAAAAAAAATAAAAAAAAACCTATGCAGACTACGATGAACATATACTTTTGTAAAATGAAAAATTGTTAAAGTAACGTTATTAACCACTTACGAAAACACATTTCTTCTCTTTTTATTGCGCTAACGTTTGAATATTATGAATGTTATTTTTTATTTATGAAATTTTAATTTTGATTAAAACTAAAAATATAAATGTTTGTTGTTTTCAAGTTATAACAAATCAAACTAACCATGATTATCTATTTCATTGACACCAACAACAACAAAAAAATTCAATTTTTTTTTTAATGACACCAAAAGTTGTTTAAAGGTATAATTGAGACAATAAAAATGCAAGCTTCGGTGGCCACAGGATATTAATGTTAACTTTGTTTACGGTTTTAGTTCTTGGTGGTCAGCCCCTTGCTTTGTTTGGGCATTGGCTAAGTGCTATTGTATTTGTGACATGTTATAATTATTAGGTGTCCCCTTGGTACACTTTGTGGTTGATAGATTTCCTAAATTGTTAATATATTTCATTTTTTATTGTTCAAAAAAGTATAAGTATATTCATTTAGTTTTTTTACACTTTTTAAATGATAAAAAAAAAAAAATTATATATATATATATATATATATTTATATCGTGGTTGTTACATTTTTTTTAATATTTAAATTTATTTTTATCTATTTATTACTTGTATTATTTGTATTTAAAATTGAGGACATTTTTTGAAAAAGAAAAGCTAGCCCAAAAGTGTTGAAAGAGGTAGTTTTCTTTATATAGATAATCCCCTAAAAAAAACCTTATGATCACAAAAAAAAACACAATTAAAATTATGATTTAATAAACTTTAAATTAAATATCAATAACCGCAAATATAACTACATATTCCAACATTTGTTTGTTTTGTGATTTTGTCATCTTAGCATGACTTTGTTTGTTTTGATTTATTTTTCATCTTAGTGTGGTGTTTATTGGATTCAAGTTGAAATATTAGCTTTTATCAAGTTCAAATCCATCCAATGACTTTGACGTTGTCAACGTTGCAGATCCAGAGACATGATTATTTTTGAGACTTTAATGTAGGCATATGTACACTGTCGTTTTATGTTATTAATGCATATGATGTAAGTATATTTGCATATTCATCCATTTTTTTAGCAACTTTGAATTTGTATTGTAGTGATATACTTTATTAATTTGAACGAATGAATATCGTTTATTTTTATAAAAAAAAACTACTTTCATTATAAATAGGGGTGAAAATTAGCTGAATCGTGCTAGACTTTACAAGACTTAAATCTGACTTGAACGAAAAGTTCAAGACCCAAGTCTGTCGTGTTATCTACCATAGACTTATTGTTCGGCTTAACCCGAAATTTTTTAAACTTTGCTATGGTCTGCATGCCTATTTAAAAACTAATTTTATATTAAAATCTTTAAATAAATAATCTAACACATTTCTTAATAGATTAATGAACTAATATGTCAATGAAATTAAGTTCTATTGTAATATCGAACATAATGTTTATAACTTCATATGCCAATCTATTTTTATTATAAATTATAATGTATTTAAATATGTCAGAAATTAATATAAGTTGATATGCTTAAGTTAATGGAAATGTTTTTCGAAAAAAAAAAGATAAAAATGTTTAGCACAAGTATAAAATATAATAATATACGAAATAATATATAAGAAAATTATTCATGTTTATTTAAATAGGGTAACTCAAATCTAAAGTAGGCTCGGTAAAAGTCCCCTGTCCCTCCATCCCCGTCTATTTTCACCCCTAATTAGCAATAATAGATTGAATACATGTTAGAATCTCAATGAAGATATATGAGAGCTACAAATGTTGCCACTTGATAGTTAGATCACATACTAGGACCGACCCAAAGGTCAAACGGCTCAAACTAAAGTTTCATGCGTCAAAATTTTAGGCTAAAAAAGATCTAAACAAATTTAATTTAATTATAAAATATAGGTAAAATTACACTAACGGTCCTTTATCTTATTTATTTGTAAAATTTTGGTCCTTTATCTTTTTATTTTCCCATTTAGGACCTTTATCTCTCATAAAAGCACATATAAATCATTTTTCTTATTTTTTTTATTAAAAAATACATAATTTAATTTTTTAAAAATATATACTTATTAAAAATAAAAAAGTTCTTTAAGACAGTTTTTAATTTGTATAGCAAAAGGGTTTGTCACATATAAACCTTCGTACCCATAAATCTTACACTAATGCTTTGCCCCTCCCCTTTCTTTAAGACAGTTTTCTCAAATGATCATTAGACAAAATTGATTATCAAGGAAACACAAGTTATCCATCTACACACATTCTATAAGCAGCTTTTTGAAAGATGACGAAGATTTAAATGAAGAAGATGAAGATTCAAAGGAAGAAGATGAAGATGATGAACAGATTCATCTTATTTCTGGATTTTTTATTTTTAATGAAAATATATTTTAAAAAATAAAATTATGTATTTTTTAAATAAAAAATGAGAAAAAATGATTTATTTGTGCTTTTATAAGTGATAAATGACTTAAATGAGAAAAATAAAAAGATAACGGACCAAAATGTTACAAATAAATAAGATAAAAGACTATTAGTGTAATTTTGCCTAAAATATAATAATATGACAATTTTGCTATACATGTGTCTCTGGCTCAGTTAGTTATGAGGAGGACATCATATCCTCCTTGACATTTGTTTAACTCTTAAACTCGTCAAGATTTAATTTTACTAAACCTTATTTTATTTTTTAAAAAAGCTTTTATTGTAAAATTTATTTTAGAGTTTCAAACATGTTGACCGGTCCTCTTACAAACTTGTCTTAGTAAATCAAATACAAGAGCACCTGTGAATTTTTATCCATTAGAGGATGTCTACGATAATACACACTATCCTAATTTATATAGAGTTTAATAATGGTGGGTTGACGGTCCAAAATATTTTTGCACATGCAACCAATCAAAACATTCTGAATTACTACATTAATTAATGATTTTAATTTATGTGAGTCAAACGTGGCAATTCAGAATATTTTGATCGGTTGTGTGTGCCAAACTGTTTTGGACTGTCAACCCATCACAATTAAACTCATTTAAATATAGTCAAAGTGTATGGAATCAGAGATTGTGATGCAACAATTTAATTAGATGTATGTATTTTGTACATCAGCAACAACAACTTTTTTTGAAAATAACCACACTCTGATTTTCATTGTATGTTTCAATTTTTTCAAACGATTCTTAATATTTTTCTACAAATACAAAATTATTTGGATAGATACCAGCATGCTTTGCTGCCCTGGCATCCTTGACACAGTTGAAGACCCACAAAGCATGACCAACTTCACCTTTAACACAGTTAAAATCAGAAACAAGTTCCACTTTAACAAGTTTCATTGATTTTATGTCGATATGATGAACAGTGAAATATAACTGATGCTACAATAGTCTTCTTTAACCATTTTGATTTGTTGTTTACTATTGTTAATAGATTCCATTATTTGGTCTTACACTTATTATTTTATTAAGATTCTCTGATCTGAAAATTAATAAGACGAGAGTAAGCAAAATTTTATTAGTTGGTGTAATGTTTGTTATTTTAAATGATTGGTTGTTATCGCATATAGAAAGTAATATATTTGACGGTGCTAGAAAACGAAAAATCTTGCAACATTTTCAAAACGGAAAATGCTGATTTTTACGAACCCTCAATCCACGAAACACGAGAACTACACTAACTACTATATCATCGTGAATTTAAGTTTTTTTTGTTATGTTAAAAAAATCACGATAGCCACTTTTATACTATATTGTTTGGTTTGAAGAGGTTAAAGGGTTCTAATGAATAAAAGAATTCAATGATAAAGACTCAAAATCAAAGCATTTTGTAATAGCTCATGTCGTACTAACGTTCAATAAGATGGCGTTGAGAATCAACTTTTAACTTTCTATTAAAGATTAATTGAAGAAGAACAAGCCTTTGACCCTCCTTTGTAAAAAAAGAATTCAAAGAAGAAAGTGGACGATAATAATGCTAATTTTTTTATTTATAAAGTAGCAGTGAGATTTTTATGGATTATAACTATAAAGAAAAAATTCCTTAAAAAAAAAACTATAAAGAAAAAATAAAAAATGGAAGCAAAACGGCGGCAGAGAAGGATAACAAAAAAGGTCCACTACAATTGCCAGCTCATCGCGTATTTTGTGAAAAGTTAATGTCGTACTACTAAACATTTTTTAAAAATAATTAAATCTATGTTTTAAAATAATTAAATCTATGTTTAATTGCAATTTTGCTTCATTTCTTTTGTTAATTTATATATTTTGGGTTTCCACATTTCTAAATAATCAGAGGAATACAATTTTTTATAATAGTTTGTGTTAACAGTTAGAAGAATACAATTTTTGATACTCATGCGTTTATAAAAGTGTCGTTATTTTACACATTTGTGCAAAAAGAATAATGAAAAAAAAAGAAAATACAAAAGAATAGATGAAAATAAATGAGAGACTAAATAATTAACTAAGGTTGTTAGTGTTTCTTATCTAATTTTAAAGTGGCATATATGATGTGATTATAATTTACTAATAAAGTAAAAAAAATATTACAAGTTTTATGCGATTATTTATAAAAAATTTAAAATTAATTATTTGATAGATTGTAGATACATACACATAAATAAAGCAGAGTTAAAATTTACGATCAATTTGTATCTTTAATATATATAATATTTATTATCACGTGACATGCATTATTTAAAGAGTCATATTTAATGTATGAAGAATGAGTAACATGTGTATTATATTGGTAGTTTGTGCATGTAGTTGTTGGTATTATTTGCAATTGAAATACACGACTTTAAGATTTGTATTTAATACATGAAGAATGAGTGAAATATGTATTCTTTGCGAAATATATTGGTGGTTTGTGGAAATAAGTTGTGTTATTATCTGTGATTGATATGCATGACTCAGTTAGTTATATTTAGTTAATGAGAATTGGACAAAATCAACTGTGTGTGATCTATCTAATATTCAGATTGAATTTATAATTTTAAATGAACTTATAACCCAAAAAGATATGAATTTTATTTTTGGGTATGAATAGTATATCCTCGTGCAGAATTGTAGTTATTTTTTTTTTTAGAAGCTAAATTAATCATACAAATTAGACTTTCATATTCAAATGTCACATGTCAATATCACGAGACCAATTCAAATGGGTTCGCAATTGTAAATACTAATCTCTTAGGTTGGAAAGGACTAATGCTCGTAAAAACTCTCTCATGAGAGATATAACATTTTTGCAATTTTATGGCTGAATTCAAATTTATATCTCTAATAAAACTAAAAAGAAAATGGCACACACACGCGCCTAGTGTCGGCTGGGACTATCATTAGATAACAGACAGTAGCCCTCGCTTATCTTCCCTTCTTATTAACTTTCCATTTGCCCCATCACAATTATTTTCCTTTCCTTTCTTTCATTTTCTTGGACACATACGGCATACCCACGTCCAATAAAATCAAACACCCCTTCATTACATTTACACGTTCAGTTGTTATCTTTAAACCAAACCCGAAAACAACAGTACCAAGTTTTTGTCATTCTTTGCTAGAAACTATGGACTCTATTAGCACAAGTAGCACCAGTTCATCAGTGATTAGTACTGTACAGCAAAAAACACCAACAAAGCTGACCAAACCCAAGAAGAAAAAGAACAACAACACCTACAACAAACCTATCAAGGTAGTGTATATATCAAACCCTATGAAGGTTAAGACTAGTGCCTCTGAATTTAGGGCACTAGTCCAAGAACTCACCGGTCAGTACGCTGAATCGCCGCCAGACCCTTCCAGGTTTCAAGAGTTTGACGCCGATGAGAGCGGTACTGACCGGGGTGGATGTGAGAATAGGATGGATTGTGATAAAAGTGATCAAACAGTTGTGGGGGTGCCTTCTCTTGTGGATCCTGATGATAAAGGGAAACCTAGTGAAGCTGGCTCATCAAATGAGAGTTTTGAGGGTTTTGATGAAGATGTACTTTTGACGCCTGAGATGATGGACAACATTTGGGATCTGCTTCCTACAAGTGCATTCTATGAATCTTTCCAACTTGATAGCTAGTGATTTATCTCTTGCAGTGTAATTATATTATTAATCGGTAAGATCAAGCTAGATATTTAATTATTCTCTCAAAATAAGTTATCCTTTTTTTTTTGTTTTTGTTTTTTTTTGTCAAGAAGCTAATATTATTATATTAATATTAATTATCTATTTAATAAATCTCTCTTTCCATATATATTTCAGAGTGTCAATATTTGTCATGCTACTTTATGTGACCGAACCTGATGAATGATGTGCTTAGTTAATTACTTTACCTTAATTTTTTTGAAGGATTCAGATACTCTCCCAAGATGCAATGGTTTTTATTTTATTTTATTTTTTTATATATAATTATCAACAAAAAAAATCTATATAAAATTGTGCTGCACCTCCGTGGGATAGTATCCCTAATGCTAATTCACATTTGAATTTTTCTTATATATTAGACAATAATTAACTACTGAAACTAGCTTGTGATACAAATAGAAATTATTTTTTTTGAAGCCAAAAGATACAAGTAGAAATTTTAATGTAGCTTCATGTGCAGGCTGGTTTGATTTGATTGTTTTTTCTGGAAACAGTTGTAGCTGCAGCAACCATAGCAGTTGCTTTTTTAACAGCAAAATAATTAATTATATCCAGAGCAGTAATGTCTAGCCATGGAGATATATTAGTTAGCTATATATAGCTAGGTGCAAGAATTTATTAATAATTTGGATGGGTGGACATGAAATTGATGCCAAAAAATGTTCAAGTATGGAAAATGGGGGGCACATCAACACATGAAAAACTTCCACTATAGACCACTTACATTCATTATGTATAGTTTTAAAGTAGATTAATTTTTTTATTTGGTAAAAAACAGCATATGGATTCTTAATTAATTAATTACTGCAGTGGCAGTTTGTTTCCAGTGTTATCAAGTTAAAAATTAATCTAATTTCCCTATGAATATACAACATGAATATGCTACTAGCTTCTGCCACTTCCTCTATTTTTGGGGGTCATGATTGAAAATGACTAGCTAAATATTGATGTATTCACTGTACTGTGCCATTTGCAGAAGGCACATCCAGGTTCACTAATATTTTGTAATGTTATGAAAAGTTATTATGCATGTTATTTATTCTAAATCCGAAGGGAAGATTCCAATTGTTTGTTGCAACTTGCATACATATATGCTTAATGAATGATCCTATATTTCCCCCTCAAGTTGCCACGTACTGTTCATCTCTATAACTATCTCTCAACTTGCAGTTGCAGCTAGCAAGGGTGGGGTTTTGATGATCATTTCTCTATGGGTTTATATGTTCGTGTCTTTATCACTCAACTTGCTACCTTAGGTCACCTAATTAATTTGATCTCATTTCTCCGTCACTTTATATCTTTATCAATCAAGTGAAATAATCTATATATGTTGCTAATTTTTCAAATATTCTTAACTTAAACGTTACAACAATAGTATTTACATATTTCTAATTTTTCAACATTCATTTAACGTCTCATTTTTTCTACCTATTCTTCCGTCATATTACCAACATGTTACATTTATCACATTATACTATTTACTTCTTTCTCTTTTAAGATGTGTAATGGATGTATGGTGTCTAAGTAACATTTTTCAAAAAGTAAAATGTTAATACATGGTTTGAAGAATAGACATAATCACGAGATATCGTGTATTCAAGAATTGAAATTAACTTACTCTAGAGAGGGAAAATCACTATTACTTCATCTCTATCCCTATCCTATATTGTTTTATCTCATCTTAAATATTTCCTTTCATAATAATAATAATAATAATAATAATAATAATAATAATAAAACACTCTAAAATCCACTAAAATCACTATGATTTTTCCTCCACAAAATTAGTTACTCCCAACCCGAGTATTCACCCCCAACTAATTAACAAAATAATATTTAAGAACTACTATTTTCATTTCAAATTTGTGGAACAAATATTGAAATTTGAGTGTATGTTTGTAAAAGGGTCAAAATTGATTATTGAGGTGTAGAATTAATCCACATGTTTTTGTTGCTCTCTAGTAGAATTGGTTTTAGAAGCTACAAATGGTAGCTTTTGATTCTAGAATTGTTTTTAACACTTAAATGTGTAGTTCAATCTACTTTTATATAATATACACAAACATAAATCATTTTACGTTCAACTAATTTTTTCAATGTTACACATGAACTGATTTAAAAGTAAGAAATAAAAGTACTCATGTGAAACTTTATGAGGACCAAAAGTCGATAACAAATTTTAGAGAGACTAAAACGAAAAGTTAGAATATTTTATAGTGACAAAAAACATATTTAACCTTGGTTTTTGTATTTAAAGAAAAAAAACATATTTTTTTATATAAAAAAATAATATTCCTGCAAAAACTCGTTCAAAACTTTGTATGTTATACATAAATTAACTTAAAAGTAGAGACCAAAAGTACTTATGTAAAACTTTTGAGGGACCAAAAGCAAAACAAAAATTACAGGAATAAAATGAAAAGTTGGAGTACCAAAAATATATTCAACTAAAAATAACATGTGTTTTGCAAGGAGTCAGTTGTTGGTAAATGTAATTTACTTTCTTTTTTCTACAAAATAAATGTGATTTACTTTTTTGACAAAATAAATGTAATTTACTATAATGAATAAAAAGAGTACCCTTAAAAAATGATTTTTTATTAAATACTAATATCATATAAATTTTTAGAAATAAAAATAATTTAAGTTTAGATTTGGATAAGCAACGTTAATAATATATACACATATTTTGCATAAGCGTTCAATCATAATCATGTTTTTTTTTCTTCAGAATTTCAATCATATTTCAGTACATATGATTTTACATTACAATATTATTTACTAAAATACTTGCACAAAGATAGAGGAGAGTTAGGTTTTTCCTTTTTTTTATAGGTAAATGTTAATTTTTTTTTGAAGGATATAGGTAAATGTTAATTGTTAGCACTTTGTTAGAGGAATTTTTTTTATCAGCGGAAAGGATTAAAATGTTTTGATGGTGTTGACTTGATTCTTTGGAATATGCTCATCCTTAAAGTTTTAGGTTTCATTTTCTTCGATGACAATTTCGATGGGTTAGCTTAACTTCTTTTAAAAAATAAATAACGGTTTTTTTGAACTAATAATTGTGTGCTTATATAAGAAAAAATATATAGTGTGTTTGGTTGTGAGAAGAAGGTGAGGAGCTATGAAATGTGAAAAGAAGCGTAAGAAAGAAGAGAGAAAAATGTGAGATTAAAGTAAATTTGATAGATAATTTAGCACAAGAGAAGAAGAGAAGAAACGAATGTTGCTTGTTTTCAAAAGTACCAAAGTGCCCATCATTTTGAAAAAAATCCCACCAAAATTTTTGTTTGAATTCAATGAATTAATTTATTATATTACTTGATTTAAATCTGTATGGATCTACATAATTAAATATTTAGATTAATTTAATTTATTATATTACACTAGGTTAGAGAAGATTGGTCCATATTTTTTTTGAAAGGAAGATTGTTCAATTTTTTTATTTTTAGAAATTGGGTAAAAAATTGCTCCATTTTTATATTATTGAAATTTAAGTGCTATTGTTTTTTTTTTTTTTCAAGTAGTTTAGTGGCTAAAATTCATCTTTTTCAAGGTGAATAAGTCGGGTGTCCAAGGTTCGAACCCCAACCCCTACATATAACAATGCATGTCCCTGTCAACTGAGTTATGCTCACAGTGAATAAGCGCTATTGTTTTTTTAGTATCGTCTTAAAAAAAAGTGCTATATATCGTTACTGCAAGGGGAGAGAAGAATATAAATGAAGATATTATCTTCTTTTTTTTGGTACACGGAAGATATTATTATTATTTATTTATTTTAACAAAACAAAATGGAATATATTACTCAAACCAGAAGCAATTCACTCCGCACAAGGTCTGTTAAAAGTGGCGACCCTGTACAAGGTGTGCTAAAAGTGATGAATTACACAACGTCTGTTACAAGAATAAGGCACCTAACAAGAGGTCGCTATCAACCAAAGGAAAATAACAAAAATTACATAACATCCATAGAAAGGAGTTGGTGTCGCCACCAACCATGATAACAAAAAGCAAGTGGCGCATGATTCGAAGATAACCATAAAAAGGAATTCAGCTTAACTTTTTCAAGGAAGTTGTAAGGATCGGTTACCGCATTTTTGAATACACGGTTGTTCCTTTCCTTCCATATTGCCCAAGCACAAGCAAGCTAAATAACCTTAAAGTGTAAATGTGAAGATCGAGGCATACCCGCCAAGTGAATAAACTGAAAGTAATGATTAGCAATCGATCCTGGCATGAAAAAAAGATGTCGAGCCAGTTACAAACTAAGTACCAAACACTCCCAAAAAGATCGCAGCCAATAAATAAGTGATCCGCCGTCTCGATGTAACGACAACCTCCAACACATAAATTATCATTCGGTTGAAGGACACCTCTTCTCACCAAATTTGTTTTAGTTGGAATTCTGTCTTGTAGAAGACGCCAAGCAAACAATGAAGCTTTAGAGGGAACACGTTTATGCCAAACAGTGTGAGTAGCGCCCCTTCCCTCCGGCTCGTCAGAAGATGTGAGGAATCGATAAGTCCCGCGAACTGAATATCCATGAATAGGATCTAGAAGCCATCTCCAAGAGTCACATGAGATATTATCTTATATATTTACTTACATGTAAATTCGTATATTAAAGTTTGGTTGGGTAGAAAAGGTTTGTTTAATATTTAAATGATTTTAGAACAAGTTAATGTGACATGACATTAATTGATTCGATATCCAATTAAACTATATGAGATACCATTGTATTCACCTAGATTTTAAAATAAGCTAATATGAGGCAACATTGATTCATTGGATGCCCAAAAGAATATGCACTCGTTGAAATTGAAATAAGAGAGTAATATCAAGAGTTTTGTAACTCATCGGAAATTTTAAATTGAAAAAATAAAAATAAAAATTTGTAGTATTGAATATTCGAAGGAACCAAAAATTTATTAATATAATGGAGTATATGTAATTACACATGTATGAACCGGCCTGGTAGACATTTGTATAAGCCTTAATCCGACCTATTTAAATTAATGCCTTTTTAAAATATTTTGAGCCTAACCTATTTAATAAACGAGTTAGGCCGAACCGGGCCATAGGCCATGGCAGGCGGTTAGCTTATTCCAACCCCTATGCACCAAACAAGAGAAATGTCACCTTCGTCTATTCTTTCCATCACCCCTCTTTCTCTCTTTTGAATCTCTCTCAAACCAAACACACTCTTAACGAGCTCACATTACATCGTTCTTTTTTCATGCAAAGGAAAAGGAAAAAAAAACAAGCAAAGTAGCAGAAAGAGGAACTAAACATTATCCCAAGAGATGGAGTTACCGGCCAAACCTGCTTCGTATTTAGCTAACCAGTCCGCACAACTATACCTTCCCTCAAGGATAAGCTTGACGACTTTCTTCCGATTTATACTCTTTTATTTTTAATTTTTTTAAAAGGTAGCTGCCGAGGTACATATACCTATATTTATATACAAAAATTTACATGGTAAAATATGATCGGATGTGATGAGTTGGTTAGATTGTTAGGCAATGGTATTAACTTGTTTTGTTTTGTTTTTTTTTTTTT
>Ga0228711_1009495_pt1 | contig 13184 bp, 5 predicted proteins | sample MedpolnodulmetaG_2_FD_177996 | JGI IMG/M metagenome (GOLD analysis project Ga0228711, IMG submission 177996) | Root nodule microbial communities from Medicago polymorpha collected in Santa Monica, California, United States - brown nodules | ecosystem: Host-associated > Plants > Roots > Nodule...
CTTTAAGGAATAAGAGATAAGAGATTTCAGAAGTATTTGAAAATAACATTTTGATTAAATTAAATAGGGGTAATACAGTAAAATTAATCATTGAAGTTAGGTTAAATCTATGACAACATTTTGCGTTTGGATTAAGTTTAAGGAATAAGAGATAACAGATTTCAGAAGTATTTGAAAATAACATTTTGATTAAATTAAATATGATTAATTAAATAGGGGTAATACAGTAAAATTAATCAGTAAAGTTAGGTTAAATCTAGGGCAACATTTTGCGCTCGGGTTAACTTTAAGAAATAAAAGATAAGAGATTCCAGAAGTATTTGAAAATAACATTTTGATTAAATTAAATAGGGTTAATTAAACAGGGGTAATACAGTAAAATTAATCATTGAAGTTAGGTTAAATTTAGGGCAACATTTTGCGTTCGGGTTAACTTTAAGAAATAAGAGATAAGAAATTTCAGAAGCATTTAAAATAACATTTTGATTAAATTAAATAAGGTTAATTAAATAGGGGTAATACAATAAAATTAATCATTAAAGTTAGATTAAATCTAGGGCAATATTTTGCTTTCGGATTAACTTTAAGGAATAAGAGATTTAAAATGATTTTATAAATTATCAAATTAAAAATGTGAACCAATTTAATGAAAAGAAAAACTTGTGTTCTCGACATAGCGGACACATCATATATTGAGTCTGAGAAATATTTTAAATAATATTTTCTAAAGTATATAATATTATATGGATTGGGATAGCACACCCACGAAGTGAAAAAAATTGCATTCCTCTTCTGTGGAGCAGCAATTGTAGCTATCACTGCTTATTCCATTGAACATCTTTCTTTTGGAATCATGGGAGAACGACTTACCCTTCGTGTCAGAGACATTATGCTTACTGGTAATTGTGATTAATTTGTTATCATACTTGTGTTTTTGTTATTTTACGACATTTTCCTTTAAACCTTCTATGTATTTTGGTCAGCAAAACGTCTACTATGTTTTATATACAAATTCTACAGCGGACCACTTTGATAGGTGGTCCATTATAGGCTGAAACTTGAAAATTGTTCGATATTCTAATGAGGAAAAACTTTGCTTTTCATAAGTAGAATCTTACCTCCTCCTTGTCTTCAAGACTAAGATGGCGTGTGTGTGTGCCAGTTCGACAAAAGTAGGGAAAAACAAATATATGTGCCCTTAAAATTCACCTCATTTGTTTTTTCGTGTCATTTTTCGAACCGAGACACATTATGTCACTGTTTGTCATAAGGATGTGGAAGACCTCAACTTCGATTTTAAAGGAGCGTCGACGATAAAGTTTCAATGATTTTAGTATTAGTCCATCATGGACCACCTCACCACTATCAAAGTGGTCTACTTTAGAATTTGCCTCTTTTCGCCAATTTATTTAACATTTTTAAGTATTGAAATAAGAGAAATGCTAATTGTTACCGAAAAGGAAGTTAAAGGTTGCAAAGCTGAATATTGAATATATATAGCATAAAACTCAGAAATGTATAGCCACTAATATGGTAACATGAATATCTCTACGTTACAACTAATTAGTTAACATAAAGATCAAAATCTTCTATGGTAGCATGCAGTCTTCATCTATCTTCTTGGTCGTTTCAACATTTTTATCCAAAACAAGCAGACAAATCATTTCCAAATTTCGTTCACTCTCCTCCACCTGAATATATAGCTGAAAACATCATTAAGCAATAAACAACTATTTTATATTAGAGACAAATTCAAAGTACTACTGATCATGGTACAAATTAAAGCAAGATTATAAATTAAAAACACTACCACTTCTAGCAAATATATTTAGAAACATGAAACTCACCTTATTATAAAAAATCATGTAACTTTTAGGCTGATCATGAACTAACACCATTCTTCTTGGATTTCTATTAGTTTATCTTTTGAGTATATCAAACACTTGAAACCATCAATGTACTGCATATATTATAACAAAAAATAACCATGTTACTTTAGAACTCTACAAAATATAAATGTAAACTTAGATTACATACAACTGACCATATATATATATATACTTACGTGTCAAACATAGTCTTCATTTTTGGGTAATTCGTATAGTCATTGAGTAATGGATCCAAATAATATATGATTTCTAATATGCCATCAATGACAAATAACACCCAATGTCCACTACACAAATGTCCAAGTTAGTCGGGGAGAGAGCAGTGAGGGAGAGAGCCGTGAGAGAGAACCTAGAGAGATAGAGGTTGTTGTTAGAGGATTGAGAGTCAAACTAAGTCAAGCTACAAGATATAAATATGAATTAACACAGTGACACAATACTTATTAAATTATGTAAAAAGCACTAAATAGCTTAAAGTTGCAACATTATTATTCATGCTGGAATTAACAGCAATTCCTCTAAATTAAGCTCACAGTTAACCTTCTTAACCAAAAGCTCCTTGATTGGTTATTCTAAGTGAGTAAATTATTTTTACCCACTCGCTTTCCTTGGATAATCAATTTGTGTTCAACAGACTATCATGTAACTTCTACGGTAGTTAGAAATCATGCACAAGTTTCAAATTAAAGCTGGTAACAGCCAATAATGTTTCACACTTTCACATGAGAATGCCTATTGCAAAGCATCATGTATGATGATGAATCACTAAATTCTAAATCCTTCTTAATGTTTTTTCTGTCTCATTCTACTTTCTTAATAATATTAATTTCATTGATATACTCTTCTTACAATAACTTATATAGGTTTTATCTACACAAGCCCAAACAACAAAAAGTGAGATTTTATCATCTTTTACATGATGTGTTAAACCCAACTTTCACACTAATGTATTTATGTTAATGTCTTGTGTGTCAACTAAACAACCATAACACTCTCATCTCTACAACATTGAGCATTATGCAATATTCTTTCACAGATAACACTTGATACACTCTTCTATTTGACAACCCTCTTGAATCATATATCTTCCACTATTACTCTACTATTTCATACAAACCATAAGTCATAATACTCAAAAAATGATACTACTACTAATACGGACTTAAAAGAGTATTTGTTGATTTAGAGAACTTTTTACACTATTCTAAGCATTGTAGTGCAATTGCAACTCAGGTGCTTCTCAAGTCTCAACAATTGCTAATGAGGTTAACTGGTTAAGCAAAACAAGATACAATAGTATTATATATAGTATAGGATACAATACGTTTATGATATATTAATGTATATGCATAAATATACTATTGTAAATTAAAAAAACATTAACAATTCAATCAAGGATTGAAATATATGTTAGAAGGGACTAAATTTAAAGTGTTAGAATATAATATACATCATATTGAAAATAGAAAACATAAAACCTATCATACACGAGTTGCAACCATAACTCTGTCCAGCAAAATCATGTTAATTGTGTTATGACCCTAGTACCTCAATTACAGTTCCAAGATAATCAAGAACAGATGGAATCTTGGCTTCTGCAGAATCAGTATAAAGCTGGAATTGAATGAATCAAAGGTTCAGTGTTTAATCACATAACAGATTCATAATATTTTAATTTGCCTACATACAGAAGGGTAATGAGCAGGCATTACAGTGCTCATTACAGTTAACTATAAACCTTTTTCTAATTCTAGGAAATAGTAATAATTTCTCAAACAAATTGTGCAACTTAAATCTATGTGCACAACTGCTTCCACCAATACCTTGTTAATCATATTCTGTTTAGAAAACTTGAGTGATTCAGCCTCCTCTTTTGAGTTAGCTGCCTTAATTTTGGCCTTTACCCTCTCCAACTGCAAAAACAAAGTCAATACTGGTCAGCTTTTACCACCATAAACTGCATGAGCAAGACAAAAATATTGCCATTTTCGAGTAAAATGACCTATTTTTGGTATATAAAAAAAGAAGTTACGAACATGTTTCTAGATAAAAACTACTAAGAGCCCATTTCAGAAGTAAAAATAAATCAGTTATCTCTTCATCTCCCTGGAGGCCAGATTATAATTCATTTATAAACAAACGCAAGTTAAATAAAATGCTTGTAATATTAATAACAATCAAACAGTCTAGACAAAGTAAATCAATTTACTCGTTCGAATGATCAAATTCAAAATCCTATGATAAATGTTAGATGCCATAAAGTAAGCTAAAAGAATATCTTGCAAAGACACTTAGCAACTGCCCTTCATAACTAGCTTGAGTTATAACATAACAAAACTGAATGATACAATCCTCATCTCAAGATGTACAACAAATATGTAGAATTACCTCACAAAATAGAGCATTAATCTGCTTCATGTCCTTGTCAGCCAAGTCTAAGAAGACCTGAAAATCAATTATAAATCAAATACAATAAATGACTTTTAAGTTGCACCATAAGCTTCGTGCGTTGGAAAAAAAAATACACGGTCAAAGTACATAAAGACAGATTGGAGAGAATAAATGGTGATGAATGTACACACTTGTTGCCTACACTTTACAGGAAGTTCAGAAAGAACATCCTTTTTAAGCCTCCGAATCATCGTTGTTGCCTTCATCAAATTGTGCAATTCCTCATGATTACTTGCCCCTTGATAAAGTCTAAACATTCCCTGGAAGATCCATGCAAACGATAAGCTGGACTACTTATCCAGTAAAACAAACGGAAAGTGGGTAATTTAAAAGTGATATATGTAACGAAGAGATGACTTACACACTTGCAATACCAGTTACCATATTCATGAACATTCTTATACACATCAGGATACAAAGCTTCCAGCTATAAAACAATTTCAAAAATATTATCAGAATCTAGATTCCATCAATGTCGAGCAATAATGAGGTGTTGGACCTAACGAGACATAAATAACTTACTTGTTTGAATAGTTCAATTGGTCGTGATAAAGCAGGAGTTCCACTAAGCAATATTGCATATTGTGCTTTCTGAAATCAGCAGAGATTTTAGCTTTTTAGTGAAGAAAGCATGAAAGAGTCGGATAGATATTATTCAGCAGCTAAGCAGTCTCTACAGAAACTTGACTAAAAAAAAAGCTAAAATATGATCCAATCAAAATGTTTCGCATATAGCACCAGACTACCTTTTGGGGAGGAGGGTAAGGTAATCATGATAATTAGAAGCCCAATTTTCAATACCCAATTAATCCTCCTGCAAAACAAAACAGCTATTCCTCACGTGAATCTAATATTAATTGCATCCCCATTTAAAGGAAAAACAACTAAGAAATACTCAGTGTCTATCATGGATCTTAAACATAGGAAAAGACAAATATCACGTTGCAGGTTATTGTCTCAAAAAGTAAACTGAAGCCCATCAAAATATTATAGACTGAATTATTAAGAATTCATCCTTATATAGAAAAATCAATTGTGTCTTGGAGAGAAGCCCTTTTGTATTCCCATTGTACACCTTTGAGGTAAAAACTTAGGGTCCGTTTGATGGTCAGGATAGGGAAAAAGGATATGATACATTAATCATATCCTACTAAAATCTCATGTTTGATGCGTCAAAGGGATATGATAAAATAAACCATTTTCCTATCCTATTCTGACTTTCCTTTGTAATTCTTATCCTGAGTATAGGCTGAGTTAGAAATTATCCTGATGGGATTAGAAGATCATTCCTTATTTATTATCTTGATATTCTATTATTTTTAAAATATTGTCATTTTTAAAATAACGAGAGCATGTATTTTCTATTATAATTAATAACATACCATTTTTATAATATTTAATTAATTATGAGAGCAATTTTTTCATTTAATTACAATGATATCATGTTTGTTATCATGTGCGCATCAAACACATGATATGATTAATGTTTATCATGTCCTTATCATATCCTATCTCTATCCAACTTTATATCATATCCTGCCTCTATCATATCCTGACCATCAAATGGGCCCTTAATGCTTAAAATATCGGGAAGAAAAAAAAGCAAGCTATCAACAACAACCAAACGAGTTGAAATAATAAAAGGAAAGTGAAGACCTAAAAGGAAGAATTTCAAAAAAAATATAGTATACTTTTGTTTCCTTTTCTCCTTGGGAATGGCAATTGGACCCAGACCTATGGACACCCGCAAAAAATACCCATTATGGGTAGGGTAAAACCCCGCTTTATGGGTCTGGGTTTGGGTATGGGTAATTACCCGCAAATTTGGATGGGTATGGGCACGGGTATGACCACTATACTACCTAGTCCCACAACCCGCATATATGTATTTATATAATATGATAAATAATTTAATTATTTTTGGTGTACAATTAATTAATTAATTAATTAAATTATTTAAGCCTAAACATAAACCTAAAATAACTTAATAAAGTAACCCTACCCATCCTAATGTGTTAAATCTCTGCCGCTGTCGGCCTTTCTTTGCTTTTTGGCTAAATACTACAATTCTTACTATCTTATGAGTTGATTTGAAATTTTTTGGATCATAGTTTTATTTCAATTCTAATGTTTTTTATTGTCTTTTCATACTTAAAGTGCGGGTAATGAGTGCGGCTATGGGCACTTAGGTGCCTATAGGGTATGTGGAAGAGCACTAAAGTTGTTGCCCACGAGGGTTCGGGCTTGGGTACAGACATATTTTACAAACGCAGATATGGAGATGGGTACTATAGTACTCTACCCATTGGGTACCCATTACCATCCCTATTTCTCCTTTTCTTGATTATAATGGCATGTTACAACAACAACAATCAGAACTTTTTCCATTAGGTGGCGTTTGATACAGAGATCAATCAACACTATAAAGTCCTATGCGTATTCGGTTCACACTTCACAGATAGACCATTACATTACCTCTAAAACTACTCTAATGTTTAGGCGTTTAGTTTTTCTTGGTCTCTCTCCACTGAACTATACTCCGCCTAGTCAACCTTCATTAGGGGTACTTCTACATCTAAGACACTTTTCCGTCATTCTAAAATGGGACCACCCCAATTTTCTTTCTAATGATTGTATTTCTAAATCTTTTTGTTTTTTTGTGACCACTCATCCTACAAAATAATCTCATCTCTGTGACACTAAGTTTATTTTCTCATTTTTAGTTACCGCCCAAAATTGCAATTCCATAGAATATTGTAGTCCGATTAGCTTGAGTGGTACTTTCAATAAACTCACACTTAAAACATCCCTTCATTCCATCCATCCTATTTGGATCTTAGGTTGACATCTCTATTCCCCCCCGTCACTTTTTAGTCGATGGTATTTAAAACATCGGATTTGTGATGTTGTATATTCCCTAATTTGCATCACTATGTTATGATTTGTGTATCTCCAACTTTTTATTCATTTCATAAAAAAACTAAATGATATGTTCATCAAGTTCATCTAAAACCAAGATAAAAGGGCGAGTTTTAGCATGGGACAATTGTCAAATTGCCCCATCTTAGATCAATTTTGTTTTATTTGCTATTACTTGTACACCCTGTATTTTATATTCAAATTTATAGCCTTATTCAATTATAATTTGGCTCAAATTAATTTACTTGAATACGTTATTTTTTTAATCTCCCATTTAAAAATCTAATACGTCTATCCCATTCTTAATAATTTTTTTAATTTGAAAACATATACATGATTAAATCTGGACTAAAAAAAAATATTTACTGCATTATTTATAAAAAAAATAAATTTAGTTTGTATCTAACTTTGTAATATTAATCCCTTCAACAAAACTTTGTACTATTAATTAGGGTTAAATAAATTTTTGATCCCTATAAATATAGCAAATTTTGTTTTTAGTTATTTGTCCCTCTAAAAAAATTTATCATGCGGTTTTAATTTTAATTTAATGGGAACTAAAATTTTTTGTATCTATAAATATGACGAATTTTTTTTTAGCTCTTCTAAAAAAGTGACATGTTTTTGTCCCTCCAAAATATTTTAGTCCCCATTAAATTAAAATTAAAACTGATATATGATAATTAAATAGGGCTTTAAATTGGAATATAAAAATGAAGGGTGTACAACTAATAGCAAATAAAACAAAACTGATCTAAGATGGGGCAATTTGACAATCTCCCCATGTTAACAAGAGATTTTTCTCATGGACATTGTGCAGACAGTTATCAAATGTCACTTTTCAACCTTTGTCCAGGTTCGTTTTTAGAGAAAAGGGGAAGAACTCTTCATTTGGTGAAGCTGAGTTGAAGATTCAATTTGGTGCCCAAATATTTGAACCTGAATATGAGCCACACCAAATGAATGATTTGTTCCCCACGTATAAGGCTAAATAAGGGATGGCAACTTGACCATAACTTGCATGAGGTATGACTCATTAATGTTTCCTTTCCTATGGAAAAAAGGGGTTCTCTCTAGGTTCTCACTGTTACATAAATGTATAACAGGGGGTTTTAGTTCGCTCATTTTTATTTTGGAGTTTTGAGATTAGAATGGGCACCTCCTCCTCATCATCATCATCATCTTCGTTCTCCTCACTTGTACCATCGCTATTAGATTCATCATCGTCATCATCATCTTCATTTTCTTCATCATCATCGTCATCATCCTCTGAAACTTCCACCCATTTAGATTTTGATGCCTGGGTGGAAGAAGAAAGAAGTCAGACTATAGCAGATAGCTTTTGAATCTTTTCATTATATGAGGAAAAAAAAAGTAAAGGCAATAAGGGGTGTGTGGCGTTAAAGCTAGATATGTCAAAAGCATATGATCGTATCGAGTGGAATTTTTTAATTGAGGTGCTTCAGTCTATGGGTTTTTCTCAGAAAAGTTAGAACTTGATTTTCAATTGTATTTCCACTGTTTCTTTCTCTGTTTTGTTGAATGGAAGTCCTTGTCAGAAGTATTATCTTCAACGAGGGCTCCGTCAAGGGGACCCTTTATCTCCTTACCTATTTATCTTATGTGTTGAGGTTTTTTTTGGGCTTCTAAATAAGGCACAAGCAGAAAAGGGTCTCCATGGAATTTAAATTGCTAGAGGAGCTCCAAAAATTAATCATTTATTTTTTGCAGAAGATAGTCTTATTTTTTGTAGGATTCTTTTCAAGATTCTCAGACCATTCTAGAAATTCTTAATACTTACTAATCTGCTTCTAGACAACTTATTAATTTGGATAAATCTGAAATCTCTTTTAGCTGAAATGTACCTGATGATCGTAAAATCTTGTTCCAAGGTTGGATACAAATTAAGGTTGTTGAGTGTCATTCAAAGTATCTGGGGCTGCCTGCTTTTGTTGGTAGGTCTAAGAAACAAGTTTTCAATTTTGTCCAAGATAGGGTGTGGAAGAAGCTGAAAGGTTGGAAAGAAAAATTTCTATCAAATGCTGGAAGAGAAGTTTTGATCAAATTAGTGGTTCAAGCAATTCCTACGTATGTGATGAGTTGTTCTCTACTTCCGATAGGTTTATGTGAGCATATTGAAAGTATGATTAGTAAGTTCTGGTGGGGTAACAAACAAGGTGAGCGTAAAATTCATTGGATTAAATGGGAGACATTATGTAAGGAAAAAAGAAAGGTGGAATAGGCTTTCGAACATTTCATGAGTTTAACCTTGCAATGTTGTCTAAACAAGGTTGGCGCGTTATGCACAACGATGACTTATTGATCTCACAATGTTTGAAAGCAAGGTATTTTCCTAGAAGCAATTTCTTGAAAGCTTCAACTGGTTACTGCCCAAGTTATACATGGAGAAGTATTTTGCAAGCACGAGTGGATGTTATTGAGAAAGCTGGTATTTAGAGAGTAGGAGATGGTCGCCTAATTAATGTATGGGAGGATAATTGGCTTCCTTATCAAAATGGGCACATGATTAGGTCCCCTAAACCCCCTAATTGTGATATTATGTTTGTCTCGGATCTCATTCACCATGATATTCGATGTTGGAATGCTCCTTTAATTAATGAAATTTTTCTCCCTTTTGAGGCTCAACAAATTCTTCAATTGCCAATTTCTTTCTCCCAATCGCAAGATGACTTTGTGTGGGGCGCTTCACGGTCAGCTACTTTTTCTGTGAAGAGTTCATACCATTTCTTAAAGGCAAGGCGTGAAGCAGAAGGCTCACATAGCTCAATGCAGGACAATAATCACCTGGTGTGGAAAAAATTATGGAAAATAAAAAGTATCCCAAGACACATCTACCTTTCTTCTACATGAAAAACTACCAGTAAAAAATGAACTTTTTAAAAAAGGAATAAGTAACGATCCATTGTGTGTTCTTTGTGGGCAACATAATGAAACAATTTCACACCTCTTTATGGAGTGTCGTTGGTCAAAGCAAATATGGTTTGCTTCCTCTTTAGGTGTGGTATTTAATTTGCATGATTCCAGGTACGTACCTTTTCATAAGTGGTTGGAGGAAAATATTATTGATGTCGATGAGGATATTATAGTCTAAGTTTTGGCCTTGTGTTATGAGATATGGTGTGCTAGAAATAAGAAATGTTATGAAACACAAAGATCTATTGTGAATTTGAAAAGTGCAAGTACGGTGTTGATAGAGACACTAAGTGGAGGTCCAATTTTGCCAATATATGATGTTCATTGGACACCTCCTTTTAATGGTTTCTATAAGCTTAATGTTGATGCAGCAGGTCCGATAGAAGGTGATAAGTAGGGTATTGGTGTTGTTGTGAGAGATAATGAAGGTGTTGTCATTGGTGCTAGCTCCTGGCAAGTCTTCTCATTACCAGATTCAGAGGTTGCAGAAGGTGTTGTCGTTTTTGCTATGCGAAAGGGTTTGGAATTTGCGAAAGACATGTCTTTTCTAAATCTTTAGCAGAATCAGATGCTTCTAATGTGGTTTCAGCGTTGAATGCTGACCAACAATCTCCTAACTATGTTGGCTCTATTATTCGAGATTGTATTAGTTTTAAGGGTAGTTTTCGTAGTTTAAATTTTTTGCATGTTAGGCGTGAAGCCAGCCAAGCTGCTCATTATTTAGCTAAATATGCTCTTAAGAATTTAGATTGCATATGGATCGAAGAAACTCCGCCGTGTATTTTTGCAGTCTTGCCTTTTGATTTATTGTTAGACCTTGGTTAATGAATTTATCTTTAACGTCAAAAAAAAAAAAATTGAGGTTGGGGCCATGCATGACTATACCATCAACATCATGAATCTTTTCCAAAGCCAAATTGAGGGTTAACCTCTCTCTTTCTCTCACCCCTGTCCTCAAAATTATACACGCCTCTAATGACTATATATGACTTTTTAAAGTAAAATTCACAACTGAAATGGAACGAGGTTCTAATTTTTTATTATATATATAAACATATTTCAGATTATTTAATTCAAACCGTATTTATTTTTATTATATAATTCAAATGACAGGGTATTTTAGTCAAAGCGGATGACGCGATGAGATAGGAGGGAGTGGGAAATGAAACCCCCTTTCAACTATGTGTTTTTCTTCAATGTCCATAACCAATAGAACGTGGATCAAGCGATTAATGAAATATAAGGTGCGTTTGTTTTGGTTTAGTAAAAATGATTTTGTTTTAATTTTTTTAAGATATTTCTTTTTTTAAAAAACCGAAGCTAAGTTTAGTTTATTTACTATCATAAAAGTATTTTTGTTTTTAAAAAAAAATTGAAGCTCTTGCACTTAAGTTCTTGTTATTAAATTTTTTAATTTTTTTTTTGAGGTTAAAAATGTTTTTTGTTACTGAAATGTGTTATATTTTAATTTTTTGACAAAATTATTTTAAATTTTCAATACCACTTTATTTTTGTTCAAGAGGTATCAACTCAGTAATTAGAGCCTGACTTTGTAACTTAAATGGATAGAATTCAAATCTTAAATAAATCGTTTGTAATTTACTAGTGTCACTCTTATTAAAACAATTTCCCCTTCCCGAAATATTAAATATAAATAGATAAAATATTAAGGACCAGAGCCTTGTTTATGTTAGCCAATTATGTCAGTCTAGTGTAGCAGTTGGAATAAGGGACCATATTTGAATAGGTGCATATTTGGGATGAGTTACTGGAGGAGGTTAAGGTATTGTCATGGAGGTGGTTGCTTAGTAGATTTAAAACTTCACCATATTTGTTTTATGAGTGGAGGTCCGCGGGAGTGTCTAACGAGGTAACCGGTGGGGTTTTGGCAGCCGAGCTTTTTGGGTTTGTGGTTGCTTTTGATTTTTTTCCGCAGGTTTTTGTTTGTATAGCAGTAGCCGTGTAGATTTTTCCTACAATATATTGCAGGTTTTTTCTTTGGTTTTATGCTTCTGGTATGTGATTGCTTGGCTGCCAGCAGGTTGTTTTTAGTGGCTAGTGTTTAGTGCTTTGCGCCTCCTTTTGGTTCCTTTGTAGTGCCTGCTGTTTGTGGTTGTTTGTTTGTTCCGTCCCTAGCTTGTTAGTGCTTCTTGCACGGGCTAGTGGTTAATAATATTTGTCGTTTCAAAAAAAACAAGATGGACCTAACAATAGATACATTCATTACATATTTACTCAGAAAAGGTTTTTCATCTCTGCATTCTATGGACATAACTATAGATACATTCATTACATATTTATCCGATCTAGCTACTGCCACTCTGTAACACTCGAATGAACTCCCTCCCTCGCGATCAGCTCCTAATCCTATATAGTATACCAGCTACAATTGTAGTCATAACTCATCGTAAAAAATGGTAGACATCAGCAACCCTTGCACAAAATCAAACCTTCGGGTTTTCTCTACTCGATCCTCATCTGACAGTTGTACTTGTGGTTTTCTGTAACCATAGCTAATGTCAGACTACATGCTCTTACTTAGTAAAAAGGATCATTTAATATATTATAATTCTAAGAACTTTGTTGAATTTAAAGTGTCTAAATCAACACTCCTAGTTTAAGTTTCCCTACATACCACTTCAAAGCTTTTTTATATCCAATAGGAAAACCTTCGGAGAAAATTCTATACCATACACTCAAGTTCTGACTAAAGGTGTTTTTACTATCAAATTTAAGCATGCGATAGATTATATCAGATATCAAAATTTTAATCCAACAGAAAACAAACTTGAGTGTTTATAAGCTCAACTATTTTACATCATCACCCATTTGTTTACGTTTGGTAGAGTTTAAGAAGTAGATGTTGTAACACCCCGTTTTCCCAACAATGTAAATAATACAAGTAATCAGAGTATTCAACGTAAAACGGAATGTCACACTACTTTTAAAACATAAATAGAGTAAAGTTACTATTTATCAAAACAACCCTGT
>Ga0228711_1009496_pt1 | contig 13184 bp, 6 predicted proteins | sample MedpolnodulmetaG_2_FD_177996 | JGI IMG/M metagenome (GOLD analysis project Ga0228711, IMG submission 177996) | Root nodule microbial communities from Medicago polymorpha collected in Santa Monica, California, United States - brown nodules | ecosystem: Host-associated > Plants > Roots > Nodule...
ATATATTAAAAGATCAAGAAATTACATAATAGCTTGTTTGAATACCTCAAAACCCACAAGGGTAGATGTAGCTACATATGTCTATGATAGCTTTGCAAAGGATGAAGAAAAGATGAAGATTCAATGTCTAGATCCATGTTGTCTCAACAAATCTTGGGTTGAATCTACTCCTAACTACCTTGCATTGTGTTTCTCTCTCTAGAAAATGCTCTATTCTCTCTCTAAAAACCAGATAATGTATTACAAAAATGATATGTTGGTAAGAAAGAGAAGAAAACTTTTTAAGTTGGGCAGAATTCGTGTCTGCACACTTAAGCGTACAGGGGTCGCTTAAGCGTGCCTCCTAAAAATCTTTCGTTGGCCAATTGGGAACAACCACCTGTGCCTTACCCACTTGCATCCTGATGAAGTTCGTTTGAGCGTGCAATCAGCGTACAGATCTGAGCTCTCGATATTGTGTACGCTTACGCGTACAATAGGTCGCTTAAGCATACTAGTTGAATCTTTGATAAGCGTACCAAAAGCGTGCTGATAGCGTACAAGAAGTTTGGCTACTGGAACTCGCGCGCTTAAGCGTACGAGAGGACGCTTAAGCGTGCTCTCTGAATCTGGGAAGCGTGCTGGCAGCGTACCAATGGCGTACATGAAGCTGCTCTCGACATTGTGTACGCTTAAGCGTGCTGCGGACGCTTAAGCGTACTGACTTTAGTTCATCAGCTTCTTTCTTGTCCCTTACTTGTCATTTCCTGTATAAAAGGGAGGGAATCAGGCATGTAAAACATAAATGGTAAAAGAACACAATTTGGTAGTTTTTCCTTAGATAACTTGCAGAACAAGTCACTAAAATGCCTAGATTAACACATAAAATATGTTACTTTTGAGCACTTATCACAACTCTAGATTTATTCCTTCAATCTAACTTTGAGCTAAATTCATCCATGTTTATTAAGTTTACTTATATAATTATTATTTTATTAATAAATTTTAAATTAGTTAATAATTTTTCAAAAAAAATGTTTTTTAACAAAAATCAAATGAAAATATTGATAGTAGGCTGGCCCGAAGCTCGATGGGTCATAGCCAAAAAACCGAGTGCATTTTACGCTAGCTTTTGAGTCCCGTCTTGGCCCAAAATATCCGGCCAATTAGCCACCCATTTTTTACATTTACATTGGTTGAAACATGAAGTTTAAAACTATATATTTTTATAAAATTTTAATTTTGAATAAAATCAAAAGAATAGATATTCATGAATTTCAAATCGTAACAATATATATTTATCTTTCATCAACATCATAACAAATATAATTTAAATTTTTATCTTCTTTCCATAACAAAATTTTTAAAAGATCTTCTTATAAAGGGATCATGGAAAGGGTAATCGTGGAAAGTCATAATTAATTAATCACTTACCTTTTACCTTTTTTCGAATATATAAAAACTCCTTTCATTCTCATTCGTGTCTCTTTAACTCCGATCCGAGGAGTTTCCCCTTTCGCTTTCTCTTCATTCCTTCTCTCCTCTGTTCCATTCTCTCAACACTCTTAACCAGGTTTTTCTCTTTTTCTTCTTCTTTTATATAATTTCCTCAAATATCGCATATTTGTTACTCTGCTATTATGAATCTGCGGTTGATCTGCAATTTTTTCCATTCAAAGTTTTCATTTTTTCACCGACCCATCATCTTTTTATTTGTTTTTCTGTTGTTTTTCAGTTTTTAGACATAAATTTCATGTTTTTAGATTTGTTGGGTTATTGGGGTGGTGAATATTTGTTAGATTTTTGTTGTAATGTTATAGTTACAGAGTATCAACCTGCTATGAAGCATTGGCATTACATTGATACGTCCACACCTGTAATAATTTTAGAAAATAATGTAATTAAATGTAATCACATTTGTTAGTGTCCGACACGATACTCGTCTTCGATCAGAAGTGTCATTTCTGCATAGTCCAGGTGTCTGTTTAAAAATGTCTAATTTATTGATTTGTTATTTGGATACTTTGCATGGTTTAATTTAATATATTGTACTCAATATGAGCTTAGCAGTTAGGATTTGAATAATTACTTTTTCATTTTGTTCTAGTTTTCCTTTGATTTTGGTACTGTTACAATGAATCTTGGTGGAGTGTACTAAGTAGGATATTTGGTGAATATTGATTTGTTTTTGTAATGTAATAATGTATGTATCCTTTTTTGTCCTTTTGTATGTCTTCTGTTGATGTTGAAGTGAAACACACATTTAGTGTTTGCACTTTGCATATGTATCTTCTTGTGTGGATTGTATGCTTGCCACTTCTGTTACATGTCTTATGGTTGAAGAAAGGAAGTGGATTTATTATACATGTGTGAGAGTAACAATAAAAGGACAAAATTTAGGCGAATTACATTAGGTGTTTTTTGTGTTCTTCACTTAAAATACAATTATTGCGGCTATAACAAACTTTGAAAAAAATTATGGATTTGAGGAAATTATGGGTAGTTATGAATATTTTAAGTGAAGAACAATAGCAAAAGCTCGTAAGATATGCATCTATATTTTGTCCACAATAAAATCTCTTCAAGCTATTCCTGTTCTTGTTACGCTGTTTGTTGTGTTGTCGTTGAAACGGAATTTAGGATTAATTTATAATCTGTTTTGTTTTACTGGATTATCTGAATGTATGAGTTTTCTTTTTATTTTTCTTAACATGAAGTTTTGTTTTTTTGTAGTGATGGCAGGTTTGGCTCCAGAAGGATCACAATTTGATGCTAATCATTATGACTCTAAGATGAATGAACTGTGTGTTTCTTTGTTTCATATTCTTTACTATTAATTATGATTGAATTCGTTATTCATGTACCTTTTTTCCTGTAATTTGACGTCTTGTACATTAACTTCACAGGCTTGCCACTGATGGGCAAGAATTCTTCACCTCGTATGATGAAGTGTATGATAGCTTTGATGCAATGGGGCTGCAAGAAAATCTTCTGCGAGGCATATATGCTTACGGTATGTACTGGAAAATTGACCCCATTATTTTAAGAGCTTATTCTTGTTGTGGAATCTGGATTGGATCTAACGTGTTTTGAATTTTGATATATTTGATGTATTCTCCCTGTTGAAATTGTAATATTTATTGGTGCAACCAACTCTTCAAGATCTTTTGACAAAAATTTAATGCTAATCCCTTTTAGTAAAATGTAATATTATTATTTTGTTCTGGATTTATTATTTTGTAATTATATTGCAATGGTAATGATGGACATCAACATTTTTCATTTTGCATATGTCTGCAGTTTTTGTATTTTAGATATAACTGTGTTTGAAAATTATTTACCGACTAGAAGAGAAATAATAAAATGGACAAATGTGATTGAATCGAATAATTTTCTAAATTTTTAATGTTTTAGAAATGAGTACATCTTTCATGAATGCATCAATAATATATATGTTAAAAAATAAATGTTACTCTTGCTACAGTTATCATGAAGTCATGTGTGTCATGTTTTATCCTGTTTTGAAAGGTTTTGAGAGGCCTTCTGCAATCCAGCAAAGGGGAATTGTTCCTTTCTGCAAAGGTCTGGATGTGATTCAACAGGCTCAGTCTGGAACTGGGAAGACAGCAACATTCTGCTCCGGAATTTTGCAGCAGCTTGATTATGGATTAGTTCAGTGCCAGGCTTTGGTTTTGGCCCCAACAAGGGAGCTAGCTCAACAGATTGAGAAGGTTATGCGAGCTCTTGGTGATTTCCTTGGTGTTAAGGTCCATGCTTGTGTTGGTGGGACAAGTGTCCGTGAGGACCAGAGAATTCTCCAAGCTGGTGTTCACACCGTCGTTGGAACTCCAGGGCGTGTGTTTGACATGTTGCGGAGGCAGTCTCTTCGCTCAGATTGCATAAAGATGTTTGTTCTGGATGAAGCTGATGAAATGCTTTCACGTGGTTTCAAGGATCAGGTTCATCAATATGCTCATTTTCCACGTTTTGACTTTTCTAATTCCATTGTTTATAAACACATTGTGTCGTTGCAGTTTGGTGAAGTATGGCTTTCCATTGCTTATAAAATGCAAAAGAAATGAGCTTTACTAACTGAATTTTAATGCAGCCATGTCTAGCTAAAATTTTATGTTCTATCTTACATGACATTATGAAATCTTTTGTTGGTGTTGCAGATCTATGACATCTTCCAGCAACTGCCAGGCAAAATTCAGGTTGGAGTATTTTCTGCTACAATGCCACCTGAAGCCCTTGAGATTACTAGGAAGTTCATGAATAAGCCAGTGAGAATCCTCGTAAAGCGTGACGAGCTGACCCTTGAAGGTATCAAGCAGTTTTATGTCAATGTTGATAAGGAAGAATGGAAGCTTGAGACATTATGCGACCTCTACGAGACTCTCGCCATCACTCAGAGTGTCATTTTTGTGAATACCAGGCGTAAAGTGGACTGGCTCACGGATAAGATGCGTAGCAGAGATCATACAGTCTCGGCCACTCACGGTGACATGGACCAGAACACTAGGGATATCATCATGCGTGAGTTTCGGTCTGGCTCATCTCGAGTTCTAATAACCACTGACCTCTTGGCCCGTGGTATCGATGTGCAGCAGGTGTCTTTGGTCATAAACTATGATCTCCCAACTCAACCTGAAAACTATCTCCACCGTATAGGTCGTAGTGGGCGATTCGGAAGAAAAGGTGTTTCTATTAACTTTGTGACAATAGATGATGCTAGAATGTTGGCTGATATTCAGAAATTCTACAATGTGATTATAGAGGAGCTGCCATCAAATGTTGCTGATTTGCTCTGATGAGTTAATTTTTGTTCTCTGCTAAATCATCAGGGATTTTCTCTTGGACAAGTACTATCTTTTGATCTTCTTTTTTCATTTTTATTAAACTTTTATATTTTAACAATTAGAGATCAAACACATCTGATCTGATACTATTTGTATTGGGATTCCATCAAATTTGTTTTGATTAATTAGTTAAGACATTTATTTTTTCCTTATATCCTTTCTATTTCTTTTGTACAATACTATATTTATTCACTTTGATTTCTAACTAGATGATCATAACCCCACCATTTTTAATCTAGACTTGAACAAATATTTCAATTTTTGCTTCTATAATGGGTTTTAATAGACTTTTTTTTTGGAAAATTCAAAATTACATGCATACAACTATCTTTTGATTATCAGTTGGATGTCTAAATGGACATTACACGTCTACTATAAAAAAAACATTTTATGTTTTGAAAACATACCCTACAAGAATTCAGCTCAAGCATATCTCAATTTACTACCTCCATCTTAAATACAAGACGCTCATGAAAAAATTTCTGTCTTTTTTTACAACACAGCCCACTTCAAATAGAAAAGAGAGTAAATTACACTTCCCTTCTTTTTCCCTTCTTTGATAGAAGTTACACTCTCCTCTCCTCTTATATTAAAATGTACTTTGCCCTCCTTTCAAAAGTAAATATATAGAGAAAATTATACCCCTTCAATATGAGATTCTTAAATTACACCTGCTTTTTAAAAATTTAAAGGATAATGTTAATCAGTGCCCTCAGGACATTAGTTAAAGAAATAAATGTAGTATGAATATCTTGAAATTTGTGTAGTCAAACTCTTAAACGTGTAAAAAAATAATATTTTTAATGCAAATATTTCTTTTCATGTTTCCGTAATTAGGGACCCCGGGACACTAGTTAAGTATATATTACGCTTTAACCTATTTTCATATAAATATTTTTTTTATAATAACAATTAATTTTAAATCATCAATTTTTGTTAAAAAAACTTCAAGCTATCACTTAAGCAATGAATTTTAATTTCTTTATAACTCCTGATGTGAAGGATAATTAAATTTAAATATTATATTATTAAATTTATGATTCATAGCTGAATTTATCAATTTTAATCGTTTGTCCTATTTCTTTTCTTCTTTCGATGAAATTTAATGTTTACATTTGATCTTATTTTGCTTAATAGTTTATAATTTAGTATTTTAATTAAATTTTGAATGGACTTGAGTGTAACGAGACATTTTTTGGGTGCAACTAGAAAAAATCCAACAACATGGGAGAAATACTATGAATTTTTATATTTTTTAATAATACTAACAATATAACATTATTCAACGAAAATTTGTTTAAGGGTGTAATTAAAATAAAGAAAAAAGTTAGTTCAAAATCTCATATTGCTTTTGTATATAGTATAAAAGATACTCATTCCGGTCATATTTACAAGAAACAATTAACATTTTAGATACATGAAATAATTTATGTATTTGATTTAGATTCTTGACTAGATACATAAATTATTTAATGTATCTAAAAAGTCAATTGTTTTTGGTAAATAGGACCGGAGGGAGTATCTTTCTCTGTTCTTGTGAGTATAACTCAGCTGGTAGGGACATCACATAATATATACAGATGACGGGGTTTGAATCCCTAATTTTTCACTTATTCACCTTAAAAAGATGAATTTCTGGCCAATAGACTAGTAGACAAAAAAAAAACGAATCTTTCGCTTATACAATACCTCAAATCTATTATTTCTCATATTTTTCTCCCTTTCCACGCTCGCATTTGCATAATTCTTGCTTCACAATAGTTGTTGCAAACTGTTTTTGTCGTAGAACAGAAGTATCGACTAGAAGTGGTGCGAAGCAACCTTTGTAGTGGTTCATGGGGGTCAACGTTGATCCTCCACCAAGGGAGATGTACCTACAAATACACTCTAACACTTAAATCAGTTAAGTTTCAATGTGCTTTGAAAAGATTTCTCGAAATGAGAGTGCGTACATTATTGTGGTGTGAATCGTCCTATTACTAGACCCTCGAAACAATTATGTGGATTTTGCGCTTACGTCTCAAAGATCAGGCGAATGTTGGATCAAATAGAAGGCTCATATGTGCTCTGAGCATATTATCTAGTGCATCACGACTCTTCACTATGTTGGTAATTTGCATGCTGCCGGTTATGGACGCCTTATTAATTCTTAGTTGCAATAATGGATTCTGGGTGATCCATAAAAAAACTTGTAAAACTATATAAAAAAACTTTTGTGGTAGGTGATCTATGAATAAATATGACAGTGGTTATTGAATTTTGAGGTCTACTATAATTCTAGTGAGCCTGGTGCCCAATCAACCTAACTTTTTTCAATAAAAGTAAAAAATATATTTGCAATTATATTTTGGTCCCCCTTTCAATCAATTTTAGGATTTTAGTCCCCTAATTTCTAAATCCACAATTTTAGTCCCTTGATTTTTCCAATTTTTTAAATTGAATCCAACATTTCAAGTGATGTTGATGTGACGCAATTTTAGATAATATTGTGGCACTAAACATAGTACACACATGGTACATCATATTAAAACTTAAAATATTATTATTATTTTTTTATGAAAAAATAATATTATTTTAAAATTCAAATAACTATTTTCAAATTATATTAACTATTAATTTATCAAAATATGTAAAATTGGAATCAGTCACCGATTTTTAAGATTAGAAAAATCGTGTTACAGTGCTAAAGTTCAGTGCTACATCATCTAAAATTGTGTTACATCATCAATTAAAATGTTGGATTCAATTTAAAAAATTAGAAAAATCAACCTTAAAAAAAAATTATAAAAATCAAGAGACTAAAATTGTGGATTTAGAAATCTGGGACTAAAACCCTAAAATTGATTAAAAGGGAACCAAAATTATATTAAACCAAATAAAAAAGCTCTCCGCCTATTAAAAAAGGTAGCTTAAGAAGCACGTCAGAAGCCCTATATAGCGTTCCCGTTCTCATTATCTCTTCCTTCAAGTTTCTCTTCATCAAAAACCATCACTCACAAAACTTCTCTAAATTTAATCAGTTACGCATCTTCTACATTCTGAAAACACTTCCTTTACTTCAAATCTTTCTTCGCTGCGGTGGTTCATCACTATTTTCATCGCCACCGTCGTCTTTTGTTTGTTTAGTTTTATCCATGTCGTCGTCCACTCATTCTCAAGGTATGCATATCCATAATTTCATTAGCTTTATCCGTGGATATTTTCTTTGCATATGCTTTATATTTCTATCCTCGTGCTTTATATATATTTTTATCGTTAGGTTTTCTTGCAATTTTTTTTCTATTTTCACACGGTATGTGAGGGTTACTTAATTAGTATACAGTTTAACTATTACTATAATATGAGAGGTTGCTTACCAACAAATGGATTGGTGCAAGCGGTAAGGGACTTAGGCCTCTCAAGCGATGGTGAGGGGTTCGTATGAAAGAAAAAAAAAGGGTTCAATTCTTGATCTTGCGTATAAAAAAATAACCCAATGGGAGGGGAGAACAAAATAATTGCACCAATATATATGATTGAAATCCAATATATTTTCTGAACTTTGTATTGTTTTGAATATGAGATTAGTAATGTATGTTTAAAACAATGTATGTTACTCTAGCTACAGTTTTCACAAGATCATGTGTGTGATGTTTTTTATTCTGTTGTGAAGAATTTGGGAGGCCCTCTTCAATCCAGAAAATGGTAATTCCTCCTTTCTGCGAAGGTTTGGATGTGATTTTACAGGATCCATCTGGAACTGGGATGTTAGAAACATTCTGTATTGGAATTCTGAAGATGCTTGATTATGAATTGGTTCATTGCCAGGCTTTGGTTTTGGCCCCAACCAACGAGCTAGCTTTACAAATTAAGGAGGTTATGCAAGATCTTGGTGAATTCCATGGTGTAAGGATTCATGATTGTGTCGGCGGGATAAGTGCTCCTATGGAGGATCTTCAGCGCTTTATGCAAGTTGGTTATAGTGTGTATGACATGGATGGTGAGGAATTTTTCCGAGAAGGTGTTCACATTATTGTTGGTACTCCGGGGTGTATGTATGACATGCTGCAGACGGGGCGTACTCGCCTAGGTTGCGTAAAGATGGTCGTTATGGATGAGGTTGATGAAATGCTTTCACGTGGTTTCGAGGAGAAGGTTTGTTTGATATGCTTGATTTCTACTTTTTTTACTTTACAAATTCTATTGTTTATAAACACATCTTATCAGTTTGAACTTTGAAGCATGGATTTCCATTTTTGCTAATAAAATGTAAAAAAAAAAAAAAGAGAGCTTTACTTTCTGAATCTAATGCAATGGTGTCTAGATAAAGTTCATGTTCTATCTTGCATAAAAAAGTTCATGTACTAAAGCTCCCGCATACGCAGGGTCCGGGAATGTTCTATCTTGCATAACTTTATGAAATTTTATTTTGTGTTGCAGATCGATAAAATCTTCCAGCTATTGCCCTACAAAATTCAGGTTGGAGTAATCTCTTCTACAATGCCACCCGAAGCCCTTGAGATTACTAGGAAGTTCATGAAAAAGCCTGTGACAATTCAGGCAAAGCGTGATGAGCTGACCCTTGAGGGTATCAAGCAATTTTATGTCAATGTTGACGAGGAAAAGTGGAAGCTAGAGACATTGTATGACATCTATACTACTAAATTCATCACTCATTGTATCGTTTTTGTGAATACTGAGCGCAAAGTGAACTGGCTCATGGACAAAATGCGAAGCAGATATTATACAGTATCGGCCATCCATGATGACATGGACCAGAACACTAGGGATATCATCGTACGCGAGTTCCAGTCTGGTTCTCCTCAGATTCTCATTACTACCGACCCCTTGGTCTACGGTTTAGATGTGCAGGAAGTGTCTCTAGTCATAAACTATGATCTTCCAACTCTGCCTGAAAACTATCTCCACCGTATATGTCACAAAGGGAGATTTGGAAGAAAAGGCGTTGCTATAAATTTTGTGACATTAGATGATTTTAGAATGTTGTCTGATATCCAGAAACTCTCCAATGTGATTATAGAGGAGCTGCCATTAAATTTTGCTGATTTGCTCTGATGAGTTGAATTTTGTTCTTATGTTAAGTCTTCAGGGATTTTTCTTTTGGACAAATACTATCTTTTGGAGTACTTATTAGAAATCTAACACATCTGATTTGATGTTATTTTGATTGGGATTCTCTCAAATTTGTTTGATTAAGAAGTTATTTAACACTGTTATGTTATAAGTGCTATCTTTTGAATTTTTTTTCTATTTATTTTGTTCAATACTATAATCACTTTGATTTCTAACTCTGAGATCATATACCTCAGCTCTATGAATCTAGACTCGAACCAGTAATTTAAAAAACTTGATTTCATTTTAAGGATTTTATTGATGTACTTTGTCACTCAATCGTGACCGATATACGATGGTTTATGATTAATTGACGGTTTAAAAAGTTTGTCATTGATAGTGCGTCAAAACTAATCTCTTTATTGACGGTTCAAATTATTGTTATGGAAAGAAATTCATGACTGGATAATGAGTTTTAAGACTATAGTGTTCTGTTTTTAGGAAATCCAAAATTAGATACTTAGAGTTATCTTTTTAACTATAAGTTTAAAAAGATCATACTAGAACTTAATTCCAGCATGTTTGAGTCCAAAGATATAAAACATGAAATATCTGTGTGCCATATACTTCTTTACTTTTTGCTTCAAGTTTCAACTTAATGTGAGATAGTGCTCTGTTGCTTCTTGTTTTGCTTTTTCTGTGACCAAATTTCTCTAAAATTGGTCATGCGAAAACTGGTAAGTGCTAGCTAAACTATTGAAGGATGCTGAGATGCAACTACTATGTGACAAAACGGTTGATATCAACCGTCGAATATAAACCAATAGTCGTGATCGGTTAAAGTTAATTCATAATGAACGTGTAATCTAAACTATCTGATCTTAAATCAATTGATGAGATTTAAAATTATGTAAAACTGTGTAGAAAAATTACTACATTGATCTGTGTCCTTAAGAAAGACACATGCCGAATAAAATTAATTAGGATTGCTTTAATGATACTGTGACACTAACATTGATAATTACCAATAACAAATGTTAATATGATCTCTCATAAACTCTCCCTAATTAACTACTAACAATTTTTTATGAAAAATTAAGAGGTAAAGTATTAATTAATGATGTATGTAGCCTACTTCCAAAAAAAATTATGTAGCCTACTTTTTTTTGTTTTTTGGGTTGCAATTGTAACCTACTCCGGAATTCTTTTTAATAAACTTGGTTGATACAATAATTCCATTTTGTGTGGTAAGTGGTGACCATATAGATTATATATAAGTTTTTTTTTAAAGATTATATAGAAGTTATTGTTTTACCTTTTTCTTTCCATCTAATTGACATTGTTTTCACATTGATTTAAAAGTTTCTTTCACATCAGAAAAGATCTGACTCTTCTAAAATGAGTAACTTATTTTTAAGTGTAAAGTACGTAATATGAATTTGTTACAATAATAAGAACCCTTAATTTATTTTTGTACAACAACCATTCATTTTTTTACTTTATATTTTACTCATTTTAAAAGATCTAATCCGGGAGAAAAGTCCAAGTCTCGGTGCTTACATCTTGCTTTCTTGGGATCATTTTCATCATCTTGATTTTATTCCAAGCACACAAACATGTGGTGAGCCTTTGGGATACTATTCAATAATATGTGTGGACTCTACTATTTCAAAATCAAGCGTTTTGTATTTTCTTTTTTATGAATTGATATTGGACTTTGGTGAAAAATATTATTGAATTTGAACACTACTCATGTTACTGGCGTGGCAAATCCATTGAATAAGAGAGCAATTTTAAAATCTGCAAATAATCCTTATTAGTCTGTCGGCTTCAAACAAATTTCCATTCGTTAAATCCCTAAAAAAAAAAATCCATTCGTTAATATGATAAATGTAAATTTTTAACCATAAAAATGATAACATTTGATGTTTAAAAGTTGCTTAAAAAATGGAAGATACTTCTTCACATATGCTACTTTAATATCAATTTCAATTCAGTTTTAATCGGAACCAATTTTATAAATCCTATGTATTCAAAATTCATTGTTTCCATAGAAAAGCCAAACACAAACTTATTGTCTTCCCTAGTATTTTGAAAGTGAGAAATGGAAGTGATATTTTCTTGTTGACATTCTCTCTAAAATTCATTTTTTTTTGTTTAAAATGTATGCAAGTCCTACCATTTTACGTGAGAATGAGACATACACTTATTTTATCAAAAATAAAAGTATAAATGTTAAAAACAGTGTTGAAAAATAATGTTATTAGACAATCAACAATGTAGCACCCCATTTAGGTGTTTAAATGGGTCCCGACTATATAAGTCATTCGTTTTATAATTAATACTTAATAAGAATCGGATCTCTACAATACAACATCTCAAAACAATTATTAATTGGGTCTAACAATAACTTTATATCATTAAATTTTAACAATAATTTATATACTTATTCATAATTATATAATTTTAAAATATTGAAGTAATTTAATTATAAATTTTTAAAAAAAAGGTTAAAACTTGAAATACCAATATAAAATGAATGATGATAAATTTTTTGATTTTTTGTTTAAATCCAATCGCCCTATTTTTTTTTCCTTCAGCGGGGTAAATTATTTGCTGATCGATTAAATATTCCTTTTGCAACTATTATATAATTTACTTTTTAATATTAAAATAATACAACAATTGAATATAGATAAAATAGAATTAATTATACATGTAGGACTCATGGATAATAGAAAAGAGAAGTTGCCTATAAAAACACGCATCATTATAAACATCATATTCATTTATGTTACAATAAGGTGTCGATTTAACATGGTGTTAAATAGAGAAAAAATCTATTGTAGATGGTCTGAACACTTCTCTTAAAAGTTTAACAACATTTCCTCAATTGCAGACATCAATATTCATTTTTGACACTTGCACGTGTGAATGCCACTCAACCCCTAACAACTCATACTACTTTCACCTGTCTCCTATTCAATCAAATACTATATACCAATAAAATACAACAAGAAAAAATAAAAGCAAAACCATTAACCATCAACCATATATTCTACACCACTCTTTAATTTCTAACTTTAGAACACATCTCTAGTTTGAGAATTATCATCATGGAATTCAGATCCAAATCATGCAAGGATCAAAGTTTGCGTATTGAAAGCTATAGTGGTGGAAGAGTAGCTCCATCAAGCATGCAAGATCTGAGAAGTTATAGTACAAACTATGCTAGTAATTCATCAGCTTTTGATCAAAACAAGGTAGAAAAAAGTAAAAGTAAATTTAGCAAAG
>Ga0228711_1009498_pt1 | contig 13181 bp, 7 predicted proteins | sample MedpolnodulmetaG_2_FD_177996 | JGI IMG/M metagenome (GOLD analysis project Ga0228711, IMG submission 177996) | Root nodule microbial communities from Medicago polymorpha collected in Santa Monica, California, United States - brown nodules | ecosystem: Host-associated > Plants > Roots > Nodule...
TGAAATTTTATTAAGAATAAATTTATCCTATCAAGATTCTTTCAATATGTAGTGACATATGTAGATAAACACTACCTTCACACAAAATCCTAACTTGAAATGGTTATGAAAACTCATGAAAAAATAAAGGTTATTATTTTTAAGCTACATATGGTGGTTAATTTATATGATGTTTAACTAATTATATAACAAGCAACTAATTTATCAACACTTCATTATATAAGGGGTAAAAAATATCCCATAAATTGCAGATTTGGTTTCACAGTATCACAATAAAATTATAGAATTCCTCACATAGTCACACACATGCATCAGATATTGGAGAGAAAAAGATGTTTTTACCAATTTTCGAAAACAAATTTCAAAACATCAAAAACCCTAAATGCAAACCATGAACCCATAAATTGAAGAACCAACAACAAGATAGAGTTCACCTTCGACAAAGTCAGAGCAAAGACAATCCATCCAACAAAGGAGATAGTGAAGCAACGCCGATTGGGAGGATACAAACACACAGAGTTAACAATGGCGGAGACTGTGACAGAACACGACGGTGGCTCACGGCGGTGACTCTGAGTGTGTGGGAGGAGATTGATTGTGTGGTTGTCGCCGGCGAGATGCAGAGAAAGTGAACCGGTTTTGTGTCAATGAGAGGGTGAAAGAGGGACGAATGAGATGAGAGAGAGCAAACAGAGATTGAATTATTTTTCTTTTTCTATTTAATTTTAATTGATTGTGCTTATTATTTTAATTGATTGTGATTAATTTTAAAATAATCAATGTTCTCAATCATGAGTGATAAAAATTCAAAAAAATTAATTTTATATCGTTGACACTTTTGATGAATAAGATTTAGTTATTATAATTATAAGTGATAAAAAAAACAATATTTTTCTTCAAAAACTTATTAAAGAGTGAGTGTACCAGTAGACTCAAATATATTGGGTGTATCATAAAATTTGCCTTTAAAATATAGTTTTTTAATTAACTTTCTTCTCCACTCCGTCCAAAGAAAGAAAAAAAAAACCTTTCTTCTCCACTCTGGTCAAACACCCCCAAATCGCAGTTTACAGACAAAGCGGTGCAATTCCCTTCATTGTCAAGCTCAACGGAATCGTCGGAAGTGAACTAGAACCACTAAGATCCTTTGCACTATGGACATATCATAACACACATATCTTCTAAAAATCGTAATGATGTTGAAGCAACAGGACACATAATCAGGTTGGGTGTGGAGTTATTTTCTTGCATAGATGAAGAGAGATGAAGGAACCCATATGTAAAAAAGAGCTTCAGGTCGTTTGGTGTACGGTTTCAAGAAGAAGATTTCCTCTAAAAAACAAAAAAGAAGAAGATTTGTTGGTGATTCTTTTATGTAATAATGATTTTCTTTCTTGATTTTTTTTAGGAACAATGAGTTTTCCTTTAATTGAAACACAACAGGTTGTGTGGTGTTTGTGTTTGAGTAGGAGATCAGTGACTTTTCAGATCTGGTGCTGTGTTTGAGAAAGACAAGACAATTGAAGAACAATGAGTCCATTTGATGTCTGATGAATCTATTGCAGAAGGATATGCTTTTTCTTTATTTTATTTTTTTCGATTAAAGGACCGTGTTTCTAAACCGGTAGAACCGGTGAGCAGGTTAGCAGATTTAATATATTTTTTAAAAAGTAAGCCACATGACCCAATAGTTTGGAAAGTACTCTAAAGAGCTGGGAGTCCGGATACGAAATACGATACGGATACGATACTGCACCGATACGGAAAAATTTCAAAAATTAAGATGCGATACGGCTGAGATACGTTAATAAAAAAATTATATAATTAAATATACAATATAATTATAACCATTTTTTTTAATATACAAATATATTAAAAAAACAAAAGAAATCAGTCATAGGCTCGTAGCACATCAACATAAATTATAAATAATATTGATGATTAAGAGAGTAATGATTAGTCAATTACATACACAATATATTCCAAAAAGAGCACCATTAGTGCTATACTATATCAAAAAGGAACATTTTAAGTGTTATACTATATCGATCCAAAAAAGAAGCACTATATCCAAAAAAGAACACATCAGTACTCAAGAGCTAAGTTATTTTAGTTAACATTAATTGAAAAATATTGGGACAAGTATCAATGCAAGATAATTATCGGATACTCTCGTGATACGTGTCGGGAAGTATCGGATAATTATTTTAAAAAATAAATAAATTTAATCTTCGGATACTCTCCTGATACGTATCGGGAAGTATCAGACATGTATCGGTGCAAGATACACATATGATACGATACGTCGTCCATTTTAAAGTATCGGGGCTTCAGAGCTAAAGAAAGAGTGTTTGAGCGACGGTAGCTAGCATTGCTCATTTTTAAATGCTATGAATATTTTCAACTATTCATGATGTGCAAAATTAAGTACTATAACAATTTTTTTATTTTATATTAAAAGAAATCTACACATCGCAATTAACATAATGACAGTGTATCTAAAAAGAAAAGTGGATTTAACAAAATAACGAATGCAAAAATAGCTAGACACTTTATAATAGTTACAACATATTAATTGTAGAACCAATAAAATTTGAAGTCTGCAAGATCAAATGGTAGTTAGACACTTTACAATAGTTACAACAAATTAATTGCAGAACCAATAAAATTTGATGACAATGTAACTAAAAAGAAAAGAGGATTTAACAGAATGACGAATGCAAAAGTATCTAGACACTTTACAATAGTTACAACAAATTAATTGGAGAACCAATAAAATTTGAAATCTGCAAGACCAAATTAAGACAGGCAAGGTGGTGCTCTTTTGTATATCTTCCGAATTAAACTTGATTGTGCACTCTTGAATGATCATTCTCATTTTGCATAATTATAAACACATGCATGGAGATTGAAAGTTAATTTCTTGGAATTTTGTGCCAATATTAAAAAATATATACAATTGTAAGTTAAGTTTGTGTCGGTGACTTGCGAAAGATATGAAACGCGAAAGATATGAAACGCCACGGTCCTAACTCCTGCCACGGTCCTAACTCCTAACTAGAAATTTCGGGTAGAGTAGTGCTAGGAACACTCTCTTTCCAACACTCTCCCAAACACTCACTTCATTATTGGTTTAAATCAAGGTGGGTCTCACACATTGAAAGAGAGTTCCAATTAAAGTGGTGGGACATAAGTTGGTTTCATCCAATAAGAGAGTGAGTGTTAGAGAAAGTGTTGAAAAGAGTGTCCTTAGCATTACTCATTTCGAGTAACCCATTTTCAAACATTCTCCATTAAAAGATTCCTAAAATCAGACAAGAATAAGAAATTATAATTTGGAAAGAAATTATAATTCTTATAACTTTTTTGAGATTGTGTAATTTTTTGAAAAGATATTATAATTATTATAACTCTTTTTTGAGATTGTGGAAGAATTTATAACTCTTATATAATTTTAAATATAAAGATTTGAAACATAAAGAAAACTTATATATGAAAAAAATGCCTCAAACAAACTAATGTTACGATTCTCCAAGAGCAAGCATCGTTGAAAACTTGACATGATGTTGGTCTCGAGGAAACCCTAGAACGGGTCATGGTGTTATTTCACTGACATAAAAAATCTATACAGTTAAATAATGCGAGGATGAAAAGAAATGTGAAGATTTTGTAACCTTTTTCTAAGATCTTGTAACTTCTTGATGAAAATTTATAACTTCTTATTTCATGGTGGCAACCTAAACTATGATATTTGTAATTTTCTAAAGAATTGAAACTTGTAGAAGAGTTGTTAATCTTTTTTAGTTCTTGCATAACAAAATTTGTAATATAGAGAGAGTTTGTTATTTTATTCTAACAATTTGTTAATTGGATTGTATTTATTTATTAACTGAGTTGTATTTGTTTGAAAGTTGAGAATTCAAATACTAAAAATGCCCAACAACAAGAATTATTGCCATTAGATAGTTGATGTTGCAAACTGATGGTCCAATCTAGAATCACTATCGAAACATTACGTAACATTTTGATCTTTGCAACTTGAACAACTTTATATAAAATTAATGGATTATGATGTTTTAAATTAGGTTATGAAGTTTTAACTTGAACAACTTTATATTAAATTAGGTTATAGTATAAAACGTGGCATAATTACAACCTTTAACAAATTTATATAAAATTTATAAATTTGATGTTTTAAATTAGCTTATGATGTTTTAACTTGAACAACTTTATATTAAACTAGGTTAAATATATAACATTTCATAAAAAACATAAAATCATTTAATATTTTATTAGATTATGATGTTTTAAAGAGATAGTGTAATTGTGACAAAATCTCTCTCTGCTAGGGTTTGAGAATCATGACGTTCACGTTCAATTCAAGTGCACAACAGACAACGAGAAAGATCATAAAACCAGAACCTCCGGATGGAAAAGGGAACGATGACAACCATGTTAATGGAAAAGGTACAAAGGAGATGACATCTTTCAGAGATAAAGTGATCGGAAACCAGGTCTTAATGGAAAGATAAAAAGTGGATCTTTTAGCAAAAAAAAAAAAGCCAAGGTTGAGCTTGTTCAAGGAAATAGGCTAATGCCTATGCTTCATGTTGAAAGTTCTGTGATTGATGAGCTAAGTGTGCCATGGAAGGATGCACTTGTTGTTAAATTGTTAGGCAAATCCTTGGGTTACAACACCATGAAGAATAAACTCGAGAATGTGTGGAAACTCACAGGAGGTTTTGAATTGATGAATGTTGGTAACTCTTACTACATGGTCAAGTTTGATGGGGTAGAAGATAAGAACAAAGTGATTAATGGAGGTCCTTGGATCATCTATGATCATATTTTGGCTGTGAGTCAATGGTTTCCAACGTTCAATGCTTCAACTGCAACCATAGACAAAACTAGGGTTTGGATCCGAATACCGAGTCTAAATCTAGTTTATTATGACGAGAGTCTTCTTTGGGCGCTGGCCTCTATGATCGGTACTCCCGTCAAAGTCGATCTTCATACGCTGAAAGTAGCGCGGGGCAGATTTGCTAGAATGTGTGTTGAAATTGATCTCACGAAACCGGTGGTTGGTCGAGTCGGAATCAACGGAGATTGGTATCATGTGCAATACGATGGTCTCCATATCATATGTACTCAGTGCGGATGTTATGGTCATGTCCTTAAAGATTGCGGAATGAAAAGAAACAATGCTACCATTGAGAAAAAGAAAATTTCCGGTGAAGATGGCGGCAACAGAGGTGCTATTGCCAGCGCCGGGGAAAAAACGGTGGTCAAACCTAACGTAAATTAATGGGGTATTAATGATGAGATCCCTTCAAATTTGATTGAGACCGTTGGAGAAATAACTCCTGATTTATTGCATGGAGAATGGATTAAAGTGGAAAGAAAAAATAAGAACAAGAAAGGTAATGTTAACGGCTTTAACGGGCATGCTGGGAGTGGAAATGGTCAACATTCTCAAATTACTATCCTTAATATGGTGGAGAGATTAAATAGGCAATATCCACCCCATAAAGGACACGTGAATGATAATGGCATTTATAGTTCAAAAAACAAAATGTGGTATAAGAAAAAAAGGCCAAGAAATGATGGAGTTGGGCCAAGTAAGTCTGTTCCAATTGATACTCAATTGATCCACAACACAAAATCGCATGGAGTGAATAAGGGGGGCTATACAACAACACAAAGCAAAATGGGTGCTGGGAAGGCTCAAGTGCAACAGTACAATTCTAAAGAACATCGAGTTCCTAGTGAGAAAGAGCCCATAATGCTTGAGAAAGAAATAATGGCCTCGACACACAAGCATGAGCAACACACAACCATATTACAACACCATAACTCAACTATAACTTCTCATCATGAAAGGGAAGTCAAAGACATGGTCAATGTGGAATCTCAAACAAAACAAATGGGAGATGGAAACATGGACGTGACTCAAAAAGTGGATGACAATATCATGGGACTAACCCATGACATCAATATGCTTATAAACTTATATATCCTTTTTCATGAGTATTTTAGTTTGGAATTGTAGAGGGGCTCAAGGTATAAACTTCCGACGAGCTCTTAATAATTTCTGTAGGAAGAACAAAGTTGATATAGTGGCCCTTCAAGTGCCGCGTTATAGTGGGAGCATTGCCAGAAAAACAATCAAGAAGTTGGGTTTCAAAAATTATGTTATGGCCGAAGCTAGAGGTTTTTCTGGGGGTATCTGGCTGATGTGGAACAGGTCAGATATTCAAATTCATGTAATTCAAAATGACTTTCATTTTCTTCATATGCAGGTGAGTGAGAAAGATAAGGATCCTTGGCTTCTCACTGTGGTTTATGCTAGCCCTCGAGAGAGTGAGAGACAAGATACTTGGTTATCGCTACGACAACTTGCTACTTCTGTTAACAAACCATGGCTTATGATGGGTGATTTTAATGAATTTCTTATCCTGATGAGAAGAAAGGAGGTGCACCAGCAGATGTTAGAAAATGCCAAAATTTCAATAGCTGGATCAATGAGTGTAATCTTCTCGAAGTCACTATCGCAGGGACACGTTTTACATGGAGAGGTCCTAAGTGGAATGAGATGGATAGAGTTTTCAAAAAACTTGATCGTGTCCTCTGTAATGTTGATTGGAGAATTAAGTATCATGAAGGTTTTGCTAAGGTCCTCCCAAGGGTTCAATCAGATCATCAGCCCATTATTATTTTACCAGAGGGGGAAGCTACTAATAACAAAAATCGTCCTTTCCATTTTGAGGCTGTATGGACTTCACATGTTGAGTTTATTTGTCGTTTATGCATTTTATCCTTACTACTAACCCAGACACCCTCATCTATACTGCCTCAGTGATTTACAATATATTGTTCGCTCGAAATAAGCTCGTCTTTGAAGACAATAATTCAAATGAAGAAGATACTTTAGAGCTAATTTGCAGAAATGTTCATGATTTCAAGATATGTAACACTATCACTCACGAGACAGACACAATGGTACATAATCACTCGACTGCTCAGAACAGACAACATCAAAACAGAAAAACAACTTGGCGGAAACCGGATAACAATGTTTACAAGATCAACACAGATGCAAACCTGTCGGAAGAGAAGACTTGGGGCTTGGGAGCACTCTATCGCGATGCTTCAAGAGAAGTGGTTGCAGCTGCAACCTGGCGAATGCATGGATTCTATGAACCAACGGTAGCTGAAGCTTATGGGATCTATCTAGCTCTTGAATTTGCAGCAAATTGTGGCTTTCTGGACGTAACCTTTGAATCTGATTGTGAACAACTCATTCGTATTCTAAATGACAAAGAACCAATTCCTAATCACTATGTGGGTAATGTGATAAGGGAAATCCATTTTAGGACTATGGGGTTAAGACATGTGTCTTTTAGTCATGTGGATAGGCAGGGTAATGTGGCAGCCCATAAGCTGGCTCAACATGCTCTTCTTGAGCCCAATAAGATATGGATTGAGGAAACTCCTTTATGTATTGTACCTGAAGTCCTTAGGGATATTTTCAATCATTAATAAGATCTTGTCTATTTCAAAAAAAGAAGAAGATCTTCACCTAAACCTACTTTTTGCATCATTTACATTACGACCAAGCTTCTATAGGGAAGTACTTATTATATAAGTGCAATGTTATTGATGGCAGATGGTGGAAAGCCAAAAATCCACCTATTTAAGCAGCCATATCCATCGGTGAAGCTAACAATATTTTTACGAGGTGGCCACATATAAAAAAATAAAATATTTTTTAAAAATTAATAGTGAATTTAACAATAAGCAAAAAAAAATCGTAATAACTATTACATATATAAAATGTATTTCATAAAATACACTTAAAGCAACAAGAACGACTTGTAAATGGTTAATAAAGAGTTATAATTTACTATTTACTTCTTTTTTAATTAAAAAAACAATGCGTTAATAAAAAGTCTGTTTTTACAATAATAAAAGGTTAATAAAGTGCCGTTAAATCTCTTTGGGCCAAAGGTGATAAAAAAATTATTGGGAGCAAGTGATAGATTATTGTTGTCATATTTTCATTGTCAATCAAGGAATATATGTATTTTTTTTTCACCCTCTGATTCCTAAAAGATAAGATCGGATAATCCTGAGTTTGAAAATTAAATAAAAATCCAACAAAAAATTATTTCACCTAAAGTCAAACTTGGGATAATCAAATATATATTATCAGGGTAGATTAATATAAAACTATCCCTACTTATTCAATAATATTTTTTTTTCTTTGGGGTAGCCATAACTACCCTTTTGTTATGGAAGGAATCGCCCTTGGACGCATCGATGGAGTTTATCCATGGAGGACTAAATTCAAAATGCGTTATTGCTTGATAAAATCAGTTTATGTTGGTATCTACATGCACAGAGCAGTTAGTTTTGCAGTGTCTGTATTGATGAGTTAATTACGTAAACCAATGGTTCGTGATCTTTACATTTTTCTTTAAAAAGAGCCTAAGCTATAACAAGCTTACACGATGGTAATGTATTGGAAGAGGAAATATTCAAATACTTAACATCTTTTCTCCCCGTGTGTTGCATGGGTGTGAAAAACTAGTAAATATACAGAGAGAGTGAGAGAGAAGGGAGACAAATACCAAAACCTTCAAGTAAAACAAAAACAGGAATAGAAAGACAAAACAAAGATAAGAGCTTAAAAATAAGAGGGTCAATTTCCTAACAAATAACTAGTGAAGTGAACAGATGGAAGCACCAATCTTGACCCCTTCTCTAGCCTCAACCTAGATATACACCCGTCGTGGCTAGCAATGTTAAACTGCATGCCTCTAGTGCAATACCTGCTGCTATTCGTATTTGGTCCAACCTCTGAATCCAGAACAAAAAAGTAAATATTATCAATGTGAAAAAGGTGAACAAAAAAAAAACAAAATCTACTTGCATACACTATATATTCACATATTACCAGCACGAAAGACTCTAACCAAACCAATTTTTTTTTTCACTTTAAGTGTGGACAAGGCTTATGCCCTCTTTACTTCGAATTTAACTTTATTTTTGAATTTAACTTGATCATAGAAGCTCTATTACCATATAATGTATATCCCAAGAGTTTGTGTTATTAGGCTAAAGTAGATAAATGGTTTTATATCTCATACTGCATAAAAGTTGTGCAAAACTGCCGATAAATTCAATTATTAAAGGGAATGCGGAAAACTTAGACAAGACAAGAATGTGATTTAATGATTTCACCTTATCTTTCTTAGCTTGTTTAATTGTCTCCACAGTTTCATCTTGCAATTGTTTCCACAATGACTTACACTTCACCGGAGAGATAAGTATATCTCCAGGAGAAACCTTCCATGCAATTGAATAAATTTCTCTATCTGTATACAGGAAAAATGTTAAATCAAGTACTCTTTCTCTTTGATCTGGCTTCTCATCCAAGCGTACAGCAACCATATCGGATAGAAGCTTCAAAGACTGTTACATGGCAAAACACATTTTACATGGTGATTAAAAAGTGTTGTTAACAATACAATATCAAGTAACAACAAGTTGAAAGATTATCATTGAACAGGCTATCAATTACCGCAGAGTAAGCATCTTTTTTAATAGCTTTGATATCTGTATCCCATTTCCAAACCCTAAGCTGGGAATCATTGTCATAATCAAACACTTTAGAGAACCTGAAAATTATTATCAAACCCAGTATGTAACAAAATTAAATCAGAAAATGAGTAAACTCGATCTGGAATAGTGAAATTTCTTTCGTCATAACTGAAAAGGTACAAAAACAATAAATGGCACCCTCCAAGACAAACAAACGGAAATAAATAATAACAATATCAACCAAACATTATCACATTAAGTGGATCGGCTACATCTATCTCTTCAAGATACCAAAATCTTAGTAATACGATTATGGCTTAAAGCACGGTCTTTAAACAAATGCTTGGAAAGCACACATTCACTAAACATATCAAGATATGAAAACAACTTTGTCCTATGATAAAAACCTACAGAAATTTGTGCTTCTGATATTCTATCCCAACAAAAGAAAACAATGAATACAAAGATAGCAGACTATCGTTACAACTCTCGAGTTGTAAAACTTCAAAAATTAATCAAATTTTCTAATACAAGTTTCAAGCCAAAGATTGTGATAATTGGCAAACAATAAAAAAAGGTATTCATTATGAAAAGTAGGAGATAACATATATGTACTATTTGTTGAGATTTCATTTAGATGGAGAAGAATGGCTGCATAGTAAAGTAGGGCTGATTTGGGAATTTAATTGGAGAGAGCCAGGGTCACTCAAATGCCCTCAGAAGTAGTATCCGGTATAACACAACAAATCTATGGATTACTTTAAACTTTTGAGTAATATATATTTTTATGCTGTTGCAACCATGATATATTACATGATCCGATCTTTACTTTGTTAATGGTTCGGCTATAACACATTGGCCAAATGAATTACTATAGTATATGTATCTTTTCAACAACATTACCTGTCTTTCATACGAATCAGAACCTTTCCAGCTTCTTCTCGTGCTTTATTCACCACCAATTCTCTAGCGTATTCTCTAAAGTGTTGTTGCATTTTTTCAACAGTTTCTTTTTCGAGCTCAAAACCAGCAACATGAGCTACAAATTCTGATACAGCAACTTCAGTTTCACATTTAAGAAGTTTTCTTATTGAAAGCCAGGTGTCATTTCCTCCTTCTTCAAAGAGGGACTGCACAGGCACAGCCAATGCCTTGGCCAATTGTTTCTGCAAAAGGAGATAATATAGTGGTTGACAAAGATATTGCAGACAATAATAATACATTGCTCAGCACAACCCACGAATCTATTATAGTCCCAACAATGCAGTATTACGAACAATATCATTAGAGAGAAAGTTGGAATAGCTCCCATAGTAGAAAAGATGCTAGTGTTTTGTTTTAGGCGACTTAGACATGAAGGAAATATTTGTAGAAGCATATGTAATCTAAGGAAAGTTACTAAATAGAGAGTAGTTTAACTTGTTAGAGGTAGAGAAGATCCAGAAAAATAAAAGGTCAAACTACTAAGGCCTTGTTTGGTAAAATAAAATATTAAATTAAAATCATAATATATGTTATAAAATCTGATTTCTTCATTGTTCCCTATTACCTCTAGGAACCCTAAAACCCAAAAAAAAATAAAAATTAAATCCTTAAATCACCCAAAAAAAAATAAAAAAAATTCAATCCTTAAATCTCAGATGATTCATGCACCCGACCCACATAATGGAAAAAGATTTTGATAGTGGCTGTGTGACAACAATATTACCTCAAAACTAGTTGTTATCTCCGGTAGTTTTGCACTGCGCACAAATAAAGCATGTGAATTGATATCACAACGGAGCTTATCTCGCACTTTTGAAGCATCCCAATTTGCCTGTCTTACAGCAACGTCTGGAAAATGCAAAAGAAAATAAGAATGAGCATGTATATAAATCAGTTTATATGATGACTGAGGCGAATTAGCAACTCCATTGAAAGTAATTCAATTCAAGAGAGAATATGATTATGTAAAGATGTAAGTGATTTTCTTTCATTCCTTTAATTTATATGACAATGGAAAAAATAAAATGAGAGCACCTAAAAAAGCAAATCAGGAGCCAGAAAAGGTATAAATAAGTGTAAAAGTAAAATAATACAATCAGATGGGAATGAAGAAGAATCCTATCTGATTATTACCTGCAAGTACTTTTTCAAACTCGGCCATAATACATCGAGTCGACATGCGAACAGATGAATCAAACCTTTCTCCACTGTTTAGTGATCGACTCAGCTTGGTATTAAAATCACCTAAAGCTTTAGAACTTAGATGTTCTATCATTTTTGTATAAGCAGGGTACACTATCTGAAAAGTTGAAGCAAAAAAAGAAATTATATGAAAAGTTTATGCTTAAAAATAAAAATTATAGTATACATTTTTCTAGAGAATATCTTAGGCCATTATATTTAGATTCCAAGCATATTTCAAAATACATAATATTTTAAAAAAAAATTAGACATCTTTTAGTTTTAAAAAAATGTGATTTCCTTTAAATAAAATACCAACAAGTTATTCATATACGCACTCTCTCCCTTCAAAATCACTTGCCAATAATATTTCAGTAGAACCCTAGGTGTTTTTTTTTCTTGCTAAAAATTGGTGGGTGTCAATGTCATTTTATACCTATGCTAGACCAGAAGACCCTATTATCACAAGTGGATTCACTTGCCCTAGAAATTTGGAGGCAGTATTGTGTTGATATGCCGAAATTGGAAGGATAGTTGCAATTTTAAGCCTTTTTTTTGGCTCTGCACTTCTCTACACCCAAAATAATTGTTTTAATAAAAAAAAATTTACTTGCTTAACTTAGCGTGATGTTTTAAAAGAGGTTTATTTCAACAGTCCAGTCCATAGGTTTATCAAAATTCAGCTGAAAAGGATCATAAGCAAGGAACTAAAAAAGAAAGAAAGCCTTTGGAGGTAGCAGGCAGCCTTACATTCAATGCATCTGATTCCAATTGCTTCCCTTTTGCATTTCTCACAGCTTCATCAAAGAACTCCGTCTCCTCGTCATAACTGTTGAAAGCATGTATTAATATCGCCATACGAATATAAAACAAAAAAAATTAACCTAGCATGGAACTTACCGAGAACGATAGGTAGCAATAATGGAGCTCAATTTTTCTCCAAAGCCTTGCGCTGAACCTGATTGAGCAGCTTTCTTCAACTCCAGCAAATCCTAAGCCAAATTCATTCATATAGTGACTGTTTTCTAAAATATCTGATGCATTCTAGACAGCTAAAATAGAAGAGATGTGGATCAATACCTTATCAGAACGTAGGTGATCAAGCTTTTCTTTAGCAATAGCTTCACAACGTACAGTTGCACCCATTACCTATTATAAAATGCAAATACCATATCATTGATCAGCTGAACCACAGTTACATCAGAAAATGAGTTTATTGAAAACCTTATGAGCTGGGAGATCAAGATCCTTGTTCTCTCGTATGACTTCCCATATATGGTGTGCGCTAATAGAAAAAGCAGACGCAGGGACAGCAACAGCGAGACCTCCGTGTGCTATTTTATGGTATAAACGTTTCCGTAATTCAGAAACCTGTATGAAAAGCATTACAATGTGATATATTCTACACCAAA
>Ga0228711_1009499_pt1 | contig 13180 bp, 8 predicted proteins | sample MedpolnodulmetaG_2_FD_177996 | JGI IMG/M metagenome (GOLD analysis project Ga0228711, IMG submission 177996) | Root nodule microbial communities from Medicago polymorpha collected in Santa Monica, California, United States - brown nodules | ecosystem: Host-associated > Plants > Roots > Nodule...
TTGATTTAAATAAATAGAAATTTTCCTATTTATTACTTGAATGAAATAGAAGCGTAATACTCCGTTTTATGATGTTACTCTGATTTATCTATTAAATTGCGATTTTTTTGGGAAACGGGGTGTTACACCTGTGATTGACCGTATTGTTGCTCGGTTATCTTCGTTGAATGATGAATTTTATCGTTTGGTGGCCGTTTGGTTTTACTTAAATATGTCCTGTCTTCGCTCCCAGATTACTTTCTTTCCTTCTTCGAGGACCCTGAAGGTATAATCTCTTCTATCGAATCTATTTTAAAAAAAAAAATATTAGGGGGGGAGGTGAGGCTTTTAGGAAAATTGCTTGGGTAAAATGGGAGACCATCTGTTTACCTAAGGATGAAGGAGGTCTGGGGGTTAGGCGGTTAGGTGAATTTAATATTTCTCTGTTAGGAAAGTAGTGTTGGAGGATGTTGGTTGCGAAGGATAGGTTGTGGTATCGAGTGTTAAAAGCTAGATACGGTGAGGAGGGGGCGGTTATTGGAGGGAGGGACACGCAGTTCTATGTGGTGGAGAACTTTGTGTCACATCCGTGGCGGAGGGAGGGGACAGGTGTGGTGAATTGGTTTGATGACAACGTATGTCGAGTTGTCGGTGATGGCAAAGACACTTTCTTTTAGACGGATAATTGGGTTGGCAGAGTTCCTTTATGGACTAAATTTCATCGACTTTTTAACTTATCCATTCATCAGGAGTGTACGGTGGCTGATATGGCGGAATTAGGATGGGGGGTTGGAGGAGGTGCTTTGGTGTGGTGCTGGCTCGGTATTGACTACGTGCCTGCTGGTGCGGTGGGTGAACATTTTGATCAGTATTCTAGGTTGGCGGGTATGTTGCGTACTTCTCATATATTTTTCAAGATAATTTGGCTTGCTTGTGTATGGATTATTTAGAAGGAAAGAAACAATCACATTTTCAAAAATGTGGCTTCAGATTCGAGTACTCTTGTCGAGAAGGTAAAGATGAATTCTTCTATGTGGCTGAAAGCAAATCAGCCTTTTTTTGGTTTTAGTTATCACGACTGGTGTCAGCATCCACTTTTGCGCATGGGTGTTTCTATGTAATTTCATTTTTTTTCCTCACTTTTTTAGGTCCTTGTTGATGAGGAACCAATGGTGACCTTGTAATTTGTGTAGTGGTTTTCTAGCACGCCTTGTGCTGATGGACCACTGCTGGTTTAATATCATATTCTATATTGATTTGTTAAAAAATAAATAAAAAAAACTTGATGAAATAAAATTACATAATTTTAATTCATATGTGGCCACTCAAATTTACATAACAGTGAAAGCAATTTCTTATGGAGCATCGATTTACAAAACAGTGCAAGCAATTTCACATGTGTATATCGATGATTGAATAAAATAAACCCATCGATGAATAAACAAACAAAACCACAGTCGGGCACATATGTAATAAACAATTAGAAAAAATAGAGGCATCCAGATTGTTGGATAAAACGCATCGACGATATATATAAGTCAATCCATTAATTAATAATCAAAACAACAACCATCGAAAATATATATCAACCACAACCAATAAAATATGAACCCTAAGAATCCAATATGTTCATAATTCCGATAGATCAAACATGAAGACCGCTCTGATACCACTTGTTACAAATTTAGGTTTTAATAAAAACAAATTTCATAAAACATGTTCAAAGATTATGAATCAATAGTAGAAGCAAACAAAACATTGAACATGAATATGAACAGATCTACGACATGTTTGATTTATCAAGGATATTAATAGGTATTAGTAATACCTAGATGAAGCTTTGGTGGCAGCCATCACGACAACAACGATAAATATAGTAGGTGATTGATAAGTGTCAAAAAGGAGTTAAATAGACTATATATTTTAGGCACTTTGATTACTTGGTTTGCAAGTTATCCTGCGAAAAGCCCACAAATACTGAAGAATCATTCAATTATGCTTTTCACATCTAATGCCAACTCTTTGTAGGAAAATGCACGCCTGGACACTTTAGAAGCAAGAAAACATGAAGAAATGCAAAGGTCAACTCGCCACGGCGAGCTCAAAGGCGAGCTGAGGCAGAAAGTTGAAGTTACTCGCCTCCAACTCGCAATGGCAAGTAGCAAAAGCAAGCAAAGGCAAGGAGGCATATTTAATCACCTCCCACGCGCCATGGCGAGTGCAGGGCGAGCACAACTCGCAACATGAAGAAATGCAAAGGTCAACTCTCCACGGCGAGCTCAAAGGCGAGCTAAGGCAGAAAGTTGAAGTTACTCGCCTCCAACTCGCAATGGCGAGTAGCAAAAGCAAGCAAAGGCAAGGAGGCATAGTTACTCGCCTTCCACGCGCCATGACGAGTGCAGGGCGAGCACAACTCGCCATGGCGGATTAAGGAGACCTAACCCCTCAGAGCTGATGTGGCACAAACCCACTGGTGAAGAAACTACTACTCGCCATGGCGAGCGTTTCTACTCGGGAGGCGAGTTCAGACAGAACAGGCCATATAGAAGCCCATTTGTTCTTTTCAACCGGGGGATATCATCTCATACCAGGATATCTTATGCCACTTTAGGAAAGGAGAAAACAAGGGAAAACACAGAGAGAACCTAAGGAGCAAGGAGCATAAGGATTGAAGGAAGACACAAGATCAGTGAGACATCATGGCTTGGTTCCATTCCATCTCTTCCTTTCTTCTTGTAAGATTACCATGACAATGAGTAACTAAACTCTTTTTGTTGGGATTAAATGTAGTTAACTCTATTAGTATGTATTCCCTTTGATTAGGATGCTGTGTGATTCTAATTTATCTTATGATATTGATGTTATTCTTGCTTTCCATGTTTAATCTTATGGATTTGAATGGTGATTGAAAAATACCTTTTGAATCTAGGTTAGAATAATCTTTTATCAATACTTTTGTTCTAGACGTGAAACTTAGTTTGGTAATCACTTTGGATATTGGAACTTAAAGCTTTTGTATCATTGTATAGTGCGAGACATCGACAATACAACGATACAATCGACTATTGGGCCGTTTAATAGTCTGAGACATCGACAATTAAACGATTCAATAGAAAGTACGATATCATTTGGACACGAATGATGTTGTTGAGAAATATGTGATAATATCGATTGATAATTAGAATCCGCAACCCAAATCCGAGAATATGTACAAGTAGGTTGATGAAGTTTAATCTCAGCAAACTTATTTCTCTGTTAACTCTCGTCCCACTTATAAATTCTTAGTTGATAGTTTATGAAACAAAACCATCGGAACACCCTAGCTCAAAACGATATCGATTGTTGAACGACTTAGAATATCGCACCAGTCCCTGTGGAGACGATAACAAAAATACTTACTTTTGATACTACATCAGTGATCTGAAATAAAATTCAACATGAACATAGTTAGCGACAACTGATTTGGTTTTTCATCAACTGATACCTTTATGCCTCGAGTATGGGGAGAAGAGAGAGTTTGCCATGTACGGTGTATCGAGGACCATAGCCTCTTTTATATTGGATGACCATTAGGCTTTCCCATTATTCCGGTAATGGGTTATCCAGACATCCACTCATTGAGCCCATATCAACTAATCAAATATTAATTAATTATCCAATTAGAAACCTAATAGCCTTATTACTTAATTTGATCACTAATCAATTAAGACTCACAACTGATAAATAGCTAATATAATTATTATGACAATATTTGCCGATATAATAATATTGGAATATAATAAAACAATAAAATATTCCAACAGTAACAACTTTTCCTTTTAACAACTTTTATTACTACTTGTAACAACCCTATTACAAATCCATTATCCATTGTCTACATCATGTTGTTATTGATTACATCGTTATTGGTTCGTTGCTTTATTTTCCTTATTTAATTAAATTTAAAGGTAAAACAGTAAAATAATTTTAAAATCCCTCCCCTCCCCTTGGGAACCAGACACATTTTTAATTTAAATATCTCCCCTCCTCTCCGTTAAAATCTCTCCCCTCCCCTCCCATCCTAATTCTTGAACCAAACGAATCCTAAATGTAATGTAGGGAGATTGCGGTTCAAGTCCTACCATAATTTTTTTTAATAAAATATTAAAAATACAATAGAAATAATAAAAGTAGGAAGCCAAAGGACCGAACAACACATGCCCTCTAGTAGATTGAGATATTTTCAAACCACTGCAATTGATATATAATGCCTAATATGGCTGCTATGAGTCTCTAAGGAAATCCGCAATTGGATGCGACCTTGGGTAGAAGTTCATTATTTTAAATTTTGCATAGTCTATATAACCTACCCATTTTAAGCTTTAAATTTTTTTAGTCTCATAAAGTTGTTTCATAACATTTGCAACATAACGTTAGCTTGCCCCCGAAGTACAAGAGCACAATAACTATTGAGGCTTGCTTCTTTAAAAAAAAAACAATTGAGGTTTGCTACGGAGATATTCATCATAATCACAATCTTTTTTTTTGTAACATAACCGGTGACACTTTGAGTTAAATATACATTTCACTCTTCTACTATATATAATTCTTTCTATTTTAAGTGTTCCATGTGAATGCTATTTTTGCTCGGATTTGCGGCAGTCTTTATGGAATAATTGTCATGTTATATTACACACGAGACAATATTTTACACATGCAATTTTTATCTTCGTGGTACGATTCAAGATTTTGATGTTAGCATTTTTACTAGCAAAGACACCGTCCCTCCTAAAGCACAACATGTTTTGGTGAGTGCTCTTTTTAGTAAAAGCTTTCAAGATATGGAAGTTAAGTTTGACATGACCACGAGACAGAAGGCAATTTTTGGATGTTTGTAAGCAGCACATGCTCAGGATATTCTTAAGCAATCCCGATTTATGGGTTAGGTCAGCATATGTCACTAGTGAAGTATCATAATATCCTTAGGTATCGCCTTATGATTCCACTATTTCCTATTGATGAGGTGTGCCCTGTTTATCGTAAGGCGTGCATGAATACTTTTGGGGAACATGTCGTTCATTGTAAGGAGCTTCCCGGCTTTAAGTACATACATGACTTTGTTAGGGATATGTACATTTTGATATATTCAGACATGCGAGAATATCAGTGAAGAAGGAGGCGCCTGTGAACTTCCTAACTAACCCACTAGATATAAGATCAACACTCAGGCCTGCGGACGTTATGGTGTACGGATGGGTAGGTGGAAAACATGCTTATGTAGACTTGACAGGAGTTTCACCACTTGTGGGATTAGGTGTTGGACCTTTTACCGTAGGACATGCAACCCTAAAAGCTGCGTCAAACAAAGTCGCCAATCATGAGAAAGTGTGTTCTAACAATCAACATACTTTTATACCATTTGTTTTTGACTCTTTCATTTACCTAGCACCAGAGGTTGTTGACCTTCTATATAGAGTTCAAAATCTCATGCAGAGCAATGTCATGTCTCTAAGGTCCATAAAAGTTGTGTTCATAAGGATTGGTTTTGCCATTCAAAAAGGTCTAGCGGCGCAGCTTGTTGCCCGCTTGGCTTCTATTCAAGTGTAAATAATGGTTTATATATTCCATATCTTAGATGTTAAAAAAAATCATCCTTATTATTATTAATATTATCCTTTACTAACCCTATTTGAGTTTTCATGCTATAATTTATTTTGTTGTTACGATGTGATGAATCATGTCCTAATTAGTTTTGAATCTTAATGTAATCTAATTGAATTATTCTTGAAGTTAGATAGAATATTTTTGGTATGATTTGAAACTAAGTTTGGAATTGTTCTTTGAAATTAACAACATTTTAAGTTTGGGTTGTAGGACACCAATAAAACTTGTTTATCAAAATGAAAAAAAGAAGAAGATAAACCATATAAAATTATGGGTTTAAAAAAAATAGTTATTTAAGGAGGTATTTAGTCAAATGTATTTGTTTCATACTTGTTTTTGCTTATTACTTCTTTGTTTTGGAGTTCGAGCTTCAAGCTCAATTCATTTTTGTCATACCCAATTTTTTGACTTATTTTTTCCTTTTTAATCGTATTTTAAAACTAAAAAGTTTCGTCGTTTCAGACGAAATTTCGGCAGAAAGGTATTTTAGAATACCTCATTTTTAGTTCCGAAGGGACAGTTTTAAGTCTTGTTATTATTATTACTTTTATTTTATTTTACTTTTATAATTTTATTTTATTAGTGTTTTTAATTTATTTAATTAGTATTCTTTTTTATTTTAATGTCATTTTTCGTTTTTTATTTTAATTATTTAATTTCTCTGATTTTCAGTCCAATTAGGTCCTCAAAATTTGTCTAAGCCCAACATGGGCATTTTGGTCCAAAGTGTGTATCTGCAGAGCCTATTTGGGACACCTTAACCCTAATTTGTCACTATATAACACAACACCAATCATTGAGCCAAGGAGCGAGGCACAAATTCCAAAGAGACCCTAGCAATCAATACGACAGCCACCAAACAAACATAAATCCTAATTTTTTCCTTTACTGATTCTAGCAACACAATATCACAATTTCAATAAAAATTTCCAAACACATCTCAATCATCAACACTAGTAGAATTTCGGTTCCTGCATCCACAACAATGTTCAACAAATTTTCCAGAGAATAGTATAACCTTGTCTGTCGAACCAATTCATACAAGCTAACAACAACCACCATTTCGAAAATCAACACCAAAAATACAAACTACTAAATTCACCAACACAATCGTTTTAACAGGGATCATCACCAAACATCCTCCTTTTCAGATACCCATCACGGTAGAAATACCAAGGTACAAAATCCCACACACAAACAAGAATTTCAGATTTCTCTTAAGCATCAACAACCAAAAGTGAACCGAAGCAAGAAACTGAAGAAGAAAGGTAGAAGAGGTAGAATTTTCATGTTCGTTTTTTCTAAGTATAGGTTCTGATCTAGTGCTTTGAAAACGTTTTCTTCAAAAACTAATGAGATTTTCAAAAACAAGATGGAAATGGATGTATGAAACTGCTTTTTTTTTTTGGAAATAAGGTGGTTGAACTTTCCGGCGTGGCGGCACCTCCCTGCTGGGCCGGGCACCACCGCGCTGGAGTTTACGATTTCAATCGGAGAAGAAGAAGCTTATTTGAGAGTTTCTCTCTCTAAGCTAAAACTTAGAGAGAGAAAGGGGTTTTTATTCCTTCTTGTTGGACTTGCTTTTATATCCTGCCTGCGGTCATATGCGCGCTGTTCTTGCCATTTCCATGTGACCTCAGTTTTAGGTCGTCACTTCTTGGATCTGACGGCCGCTGATGTCCTTTCTTTTGTTACAGTGCGTGCTTGCTCACCCTATCCCATGTGCCCTCATCTCTTTCACCCTGCTGATTTTGATCAAGTGGCTGAAAACTGAGCCCTTTACTTTTAACTCAGCCCAAGATCCGTTTTGCCAAGGCCCTATCTCTTTTCTGCATTTTTTTCCTGCTTACCCTCATACTACTTGCTGCACCCCTCCCCCGCATTTTTTTATTATCTTACATCTTTATTTCTTTGGTTTTTATGTATTTTCATTTGACATTTTACTTATCATATTCATCTTATTTTAGGTTTAAAAACAACTCATGCATTTTTATTTTTTTTACCTTATTTAGCATATTTATTTATTTCAATGCATTTGTCATTGCTTTAACATTTTATTTATCTCATTATGCTTTAGAATGTATTTAGGAAATAATGTAAATCTATAAATGAGAAAATTGCATTGCATACATATTTATTTATTCCGCCTTTATGTTTTAGAATGTACTTAGGAATAATGTAAATACATAAATGAGAATATTGCACCGACACGCACATTTATTTATTCCGCTTTATGTCAAGACCTTAATCAAGAACAAAATCAACCAAGGACATTAAAATCAAACAACTAGTAATATTAGGTAAATTCAAAGGAAATGGAAATTTTACTTTGGATCCAACATCCTTTGTAAAACCCTTCGCGCTTTATTTTATTGTGTTACGCCTAATTTTTTAGATTTTTCAAAACATTCAAATATGCAAAATCACAAAAATATCTTTCTTAACAAACCTTGGACTTTAAACCAAGTGTCTCCTCCTTTTTCCAAATCAAATTTCAATCAATTTTAACCATATTTAGATTTGGTTCTTCTTCAATTAAAAATCAATCAAATCACATTTTATTCTTCTATGCTTTTTCGGACTCTTATCCTCTCAAAAATATTTTAAAAGTCAAGCCAATCATATTTTTATTCTTCTATGCTATTTCGGCATCTTATCCTCTCAAGACCTTTTTTTTCCAAACTTTAAAATCGACCAAAACAAATCACTCGGCTTTTTACCTCGAACTACATGATTTTGATCCCGCTTTGGGTATGTAGGCAAAAGACTTTGTCTTTCCAAATCAACAAAATGACAAAAATATTTTCTTTCTTTATCCATTCACACTTAGACTTTTTAGGCCTTATGGCATAATTAATTTAGCACAAGATAAATAAAAACAAGAGGTTCCGTTGGAATACCATGGACGTTTAGGGTGTTAATATATACCTTCCCTTTGCGTAACCAAACCTCGGACCTTGATCTCTTAATAATAGGGTTTTTTCGAACTTCTCCCTTTTCCCTTGGAAAAATAAAAGCTCAGTGGTGAGTCCAAAACTTGAGATTCAATGCTAATCCAATAGCTTGATATCCAAAAATCACCGCGACAATTTTATTTTTCATGTCTCCATTAATTTGTTGTGTATAAACTTATTTTTACTCTCTTTAAATTTTAGTTTGGTTTCTTGCTCAAATAAAATTTAAATCCTCTAAAAATAAAATCAGCGTAAACTGATACATATTAATCAAATTGTGGAGATCAAAATGATCGGAAAATCAATGAACGAAAAAGTAAAATAAAATGTTAAAGAGTCTAGTATTGGACAAGATGATTTGAACATGTGTTTATAAGTGAGGGGAATCCTCACTTTATAAACCGGTTTTGTAAGGATAGACTCCAAATTTCAACGTAAAATACAACAAGGATAATTTATTATGCACAGGAGCCTCAGCCCTCAGGCTGCACCACCTTGGTTTCTTGGATCATGAGTGGAACCTTGTGCCACCCGTAGTTCTAGTAGTTTCTCCATATCTGTTTATTCTTTCTTCATAGCTATCAATATTGGATCCTTGAGTCCATCTACGAGTAGTTTTTGCCATTTGAGTTGTTGTTTCTTTAAAGCTATTGGTAAAAGATGTTACCATTTCTTTGAAGGCTCGGAGTTGCTAGGCATGTTGGTAGTTTTTTCTGCAAGTATTAAGAAGAGATGAATATATTAAGCATTATAAATATTTGCAGGTACAGCTAATTAATATGGAGTATATGAAAATGTATAAACGAAGAAAATATAATAACAATTTTATTAAATTAATCTCATTAACTATTATTGTTTGATTTTCAAGATCATCATGATGCAAAATGTAAAACATTAGTTGTAACTCCCCCCACTAATCCCAAAACCCATAAGTAAAAAAAAACACTGAAATAACAGACTATAGTATGAATATATATATGATGCAATACGAATCCTCAAATGTGCAAAGTAGAACCTGAAAAAAGAAAGATGAAGTACTAAACATACCAAATTCTCACACCTTGGAATGAAGATCCACTTATTTCACTAACTAAAACTATGATAAATTTGTTGTTTGTTTAAGGATAAGTATTTGCAGGTTTTATTTATAATAAGATGGGGCTTCACTATAACGCGAATGGAGGCAACTGATTGATCATGATTATTAATACTTAATTCTCCATCACTTGTATCATTTGAGTTTACACGGTTATTAAAGAACTAATTGATAATGTTGATTTTAATGGAAAATATGTATCTTTTAATTAACGACAGTGACGGATCCAGGAAAATTGACTTGCGAGGGCAAGATTTTACAAGATAGATATTTATAGAAAATTTTTAGCAATGCAAAATTGATATAATAATAACATCATTATTATTGAGCATTGTGGAATTGAATAAGTTGTAGCTGACGATGCCTGCAGGTTAATTTTTTTTTTAATTTGCTACTAACTTTCTCACACCTGTTTTTTGATAAAATGGGTGTTATATGTTTGTTATCACACCTGATTTTGTATTCAAATAGGTGTTATATGTGCGGTTTTACACCTATTTTAGTGTAAAAGTGGGGTTACAAATACATATATCACACCAGTTTATTAGAAAAAACAGGTACAATATGTTGTTTTTATACCTAATAAAAAACAGGTGTCGTATCTCAAACTTACAACACCCGATGATATAACCCCGGCAAAAAACAGGTCTTAAATCTCAAAAAAACAGGTTTTGTATCCCTGATTTGCACTAGTGGAAGGAAGAACCAGAGGGAAAACAAGAAGGCTTTTGTTTCCCCTATACAAGCTAGGGTTTTTTGTAGTTCATCAACACCGAAGTAAATTGAAGGAATCTATGCCGAAGATGGAATCTTGACGAAGATTGCCGAATGATTTCATAGGTTTTTTTGTAGGTTTTTAAAATCCGTGGATCATGGATTTGAAACAAATTACAAGTGATCTTGCTACAAGTAGTTTAGGGCCTTGGTCATCTTTGGGTTAGAGAGTGGTAGGTTTGTTTAGGGCCATGAAGCATAGTGGAGGACGGTAGATCTTTCTACAAATAGTGGACGTATTTCATATCAAGGACGATTGGGGCAACCACTCTAAATCCGATGCATCTTTTACTTTTGTATTATATGATTTGATTTTTGATAAATTGTGATAGCTTCAATTGCAATATGTATGTTAAGTGATTGAATGCATTAGCAACTTGATTTTCTTAGGATTTAGTGTTTTTAATTGTTATTCAATCACCTATCATAATTGGAATTAACTTGTTAATGATTTTATCATTGATCACATCTTTGTGATTTTTATTTGTAGTGATTTCTTTCTTTAAGGTGCAGGTTTCATTTAAGATTGATTAGGGTTTGTAATTAAGTGTATAATATTTGATTGTGATACATTAAATCAATAGTGAATTGCTTGTTCAATATTGGTTTTGAATGATTATGTTGTTTGAATTAATATTCATTGCAACATATGTCACAATTCTAATAGTTAAAACAGAAGAGGATTAAAAATAAACACAATTATAACATAAATACAGAATTGTTTATTAAGAAAACCAATTCAAGATTAAAATTGCTCTTGATTAATGACCAAGCTCATACTATATTATTGGTGGTCATGATGACACACATCAAGCTCTAATTGGAAGGTTTTTCGAGAAACTTCCCAAACCAACGGGCAGAGAGCTTCTAATTGGAAGGTTTTTCGAGAAACTTCCTAAACCAACGGGCAGAGAGCTTAGGGTGTCTTTTAAGATCATTCTCGTAATCAACAAAGTTAATTCCAAAACGCACAGTGTATCCGTCATTCCATTCAAAGTTGTCCAAAAGGGACCATGCAAAATATCCTTTCACATTCACCCCTTGCCTTCACACAAAAAACCAAAAAATAATAAATATAGTCAAAATTAAATGCATAAAACTAAAAAATTAGAGTGCAAAAATAATGTAATTGATTCTGATTTAAGTAAATAGAGGGTGCTACCTGATTGCAGATAAAAGATAAAATAGATGACGATAAAAGTAATCAATTCTGTAAGTATCCATGAGCGCCTCTTCGAGTGACAACGTTGAATCATTGTCCTCGTTCATACCTATTATTTAAATTTATTAGAATTTTCAAATTTTAGTTTATTAGACACTTGATTTAATTAGGAAAACATTGTGAAAAAATATTCTTTTATATTACATTAAAAGAATGTAATATAAATATTACCATTTTCAGTTATGATAATCGTAGGATTGTTATACTTTTCCTTTGTGTACAACAGTAGGTCTTCAATCCCCTTTGGACAAACATATAACCAAGTTGCAGCCTGCACATATTGTTTAGTTATTGTTCATCAATCAAATAAGATATAACAATAATTTCAAGAGAGTCTTACTCACCCTTGGTCCAACGGGTGTCCCCTCTTTATTTGTGTCTGTCATGAATCATAGCAGAAAACAATTTATATCAAACAAAGGAATTATCTTCTCATTTTTAAGTAAAAAATCAAGTATATAAATAATAATTCTCTTACCTAATAAAACGACATTAAAGATTTTGAAAATACTATTGACGCCGTCAGCGCCGCCAGTTGATTGAGATTCTTCAACTAATTCTGGCGTTAGATTGGCAGCAAACATGGTGGTGTAGTAATTGATTCCCATAAAATCATATGACCCAATAAGACTTTGAGATTCCTCTGCAGTGAACTTTGGTAACTGATCTCCCAAAGCAGACACCATGCTTGCTGGATAATCTCCTGTTGTCAGCGGCTGTATAAACCTTCAAACATATAAAGAAGATTTTAAATAACGGTTGCAATTTTGTCATGATCCATGGTTGCGGTAGAAACGGTAAAAATGTATAGTCATTACCATCCAAACATGAAATCAATGGCACGTACGGAGGCTTGTTGATCTAACGGGTCCGTTGAGTATGGTTTAAACCAATGAGAGTTTAATCCAATGCCTATTATACCATTTTGAGAATCCTGTCCCATTAATTCAAGTTAAGTCAATTTTTGAACAATCATAACAAAAAATAGTTATCTATTACTAAATTTTAGTGTTGCACCTGATATTTGGCTTTATACAATTTAAAAACAGCTGCATGAGCAAGAAGTTGGTAGTGTGTGGCCTTGTAAAAATCTGATGTACTCAAACAGTAAGAGAATGGCTCATTGAAAGTAACCCAATGCTTTACTCTGTCTCCAAATTCTTGGAAGCATACCTCCACAAAGTCCTTAAAATCATTTCTACACGTAGAAATTAAACAATCAAACCTTATACCACTACGAGGGATCAACTATACGGATAAAAAAATGTCATAATGCTCTAATATCAATTTATCATTTATTGAATGAAAATATGTGACACAATACTTACATAATATTCGGGCTGGTGAAGCCTCCGTACTCCTCTTTTAAGGTGTTGGGAAGATCCCAATGAAAAAGGGTTATATATGGTATTTGACCTGGATCAATAATTCCATCAATTTATATTATTATGAATATGAACATCACGAATATGATGGATAATGCCATTTCTCGCGAAATAGTTCATTCATCCC
>Ga0228711_1009501_pt1 | contig 13179 bp, 9 predicted proteins | sample MedpolnodulmetaG_2_FD_177996 | JGI IMG/M metagenome (GOLD analysis project Ga0228711, IMG submission 177996) | Root nodule microbial communities from Medicago polymorpha collected in Santa Monica, California, United States - brown nodules | ecosystem: Host-associated > Plants > Roots > Nodule...
TGATCATTTGAAAATGAATATGCCGCTTTACTTTCATTTGATTATATATTATTTGTGGAATATTATCTAACCCCCAGTGGTTGTTTGGTTGACCGCATGCCTATTTGTACGAATGGGTAGACGGCTAACAAGATTAGTTGCTTTACCTTTGCTTGAGAGTATGCTTGAGGACTAGCTTTGGAGCTACCTCGTTTCCTTTATGCTTGGAGTCTAGTTCTAGGGATCTGATTAGGATGTCGGTCTTTTGTCGTTTATGTTTCATGTCTTTATGAGATTTGTCACTCATTATGTTGAGATTGGAGATTTTATTTGGTGATGTATTATGGTACATGTGACATGGCTACTTACATGGTTTTATTATGTGATGATGAGATGTTATGATGTTATTCCGCTGCGAGTTTTGAAAAATTATTTATGTATGTTTTGGATGAAATCGAAGAAGTAACATCTAGACTCTTTTTATAGTTGTATTCTTTGTGTGATTTATCACTTTAAGGGTTTAGGGTGTTGTATTTTGCATGACTATAAACCTATCATCGAGTCTAACCCTAACATGAGGATGAGGAGACATAGGAAAATTAGTAGACACATGAATACTGGTGGTGAATGGTGGCACAAAAGACCCTATTTCTGGTTGTGTCATTGCAATAGCAGTTGTCGAAACAGTTGTAGGAGAGGTTACTCCCATTTCTGTTGAAACTGGCTTTGCCATGGTTGCCCCCATAACAGTTGACACATTGGCACCCACTGTAGGGGCATATGCCTGTGTGGATTGTGCTTGTGAAGAAGACTGTGATGATTGTGATGATGCAAAAGTATCACTATTGGTGGGTCGAGCCATTTCTTTCAAGGCTTTACCACTTATTAAATGCATGCACATAAAAGTATTTTTTCTAGAAAAAGTTTACTAAAGGCGGTTATAATTTTCCAGAAAAATTTTCACAAGAACTCTTAGATTTTTTTTGAAAAGTTATGGAAGTTTCTTCCAAAAATTGCACAAACAAGGTCCCACTGGGCGTGCCAATTTGTTTACCGGTGTTTTTGGTAAACAATAGGACTAGTTTTGATTATTACAAGAAGGATCAAACCAGAAATCCTAGGACATGATGTGCAATCTTTTTCTTTTTTTTCGCCCCAGAAAATATATGAATGTTCATCATATTCATAGGTTGCTTTATGAACAAGATGAAGAAAACTATTTTTTGTATGAAGATAACTTCCTTTCGACAGAGACCAGTAAAGGAAAATGCAAGTAAAAACTTAAAAGTTTAAACGCAGAAACTTAAAGAAAAGTAAATTGCATTGCATTGAAGTACACGTGGTTCGACCAATCAGATTACATACATTTTGTGACTCTTTTCTCTAGACACTGGTACTTCGAGTGCTAGAATTCCATAAGTGATTTGTGACCCGTTTTCCTTACCAATTCACCAATTCATTTGGATTCCATGGCCAAATTAAGGTATTTATTTAGAGGGGAAGGGGACCAAATCTAAATAAGATACTACTAAATAAAAATCTCTTTACAGGTGTTTAAAAGATCATGAGTGTTAAAATAAATAAGACAAAATGTATCTACTAGATAAATAGATATTTTTTTTATTTATACTAGTTTTTGACAAATAAACTTATTTGTAAGATCCATTAATAGCATATGTAAATCCAAATATCAGTCGTTAAATTTAGTTGATCGCCCACAAATCAAATATTTTTTCAATAGATCAAATAAAACTTATTTAATATAATTGATTTCGTATTTATTTTATCCTATGTTTAAATAAACCAATCTACATTTAAATATTTACAATTATACAACTCGATTCAATATAATGTCAAACATTGGAATACATGAGAGTGAAAGGGTGAACAACACCGTTGGAATTTCTTTTTTTTACGGTTTCCAAACTCCGTCATGGTGGAGTACCTCCTTGGCCCCATGCAGACTTCCTTACACATATTTTCTTAAATTTTTTCCTTCTTTTCACGTCGATTCTAGCTATCCCCTATGCAAGACACCGCCATCATACACCATGGTTTCCCTTCCCTCCACTTGAAACAATTCATATTTCCTCGTCTATATCAAGTCCTATATTGAGGTCCAAATTTTAACTCATCTCCACTAATCATGTGCTTGTAACTCACAACCATAAGAAACCACCCCCACTGAAACCACAAAAAAATGTGAGCGCATATTTTTCCCACAACACCTGATGTTAGCTCCAAAACCACCCCTTAACAATTTGACCTACACATGTTAAAGAAACAGTCATGATAACGACCACCGCTTCTTTAACTAAGGCATTCTTTTCTTATCATAAAAGAGGGAAAATCTCATTTTTCCCAATTAAACTACCACAAAATAACAGCAAATCACCACAATATCCTTAAAAGCAGAGGCAGTTAACAAAATTGTCGATGTAACCGTCGCGACAAAGTAAACAACAATGATTGATTCTATAACCATCATAAGTTTCCCGCATCCAAATGATGAACTTCTTGTAGTGACTTCCCCATCTAGCTACTCTAGATTCGCGGTAGGTCCTAATTGGAGACTTGATTGACATCTTTCCATTATATGTGTCAAGAGCACTTAACTTGATTTTTTTTATTGAGATTTAGCCCTTCAGAATTCAAAGGCATCCAAAATCCGTAAATTGTAATTGCTTTGTAAGGAAAGGAATTTATTTTCAAAACCATAAGAAAAGAATTTGATTTAGTTAATATATAAACTCATTAAAATTCTCGTTATTGTGATATTATTATCGAAATCTTATGATGGAAATCAAATTAAATTAGTTTTTAATTTTGACCTATAAAATAAACTTTATCATTTATTTCATTTTTGATTTATCCTAAATTTAAGTCAAACCAACACAACTAGAAACTCTCGATTTTCCTCTGGAATTACCTGCGGATTACGTTGAAATTTCTGCAGGAAAGTAATTTCCTGCGGATTTTGCCAAGGCTTTAGGTTCCAGGTAATACCTACGTGGGTAATTGTTTCTTGAGGATTTTAGTAACCATAGGATTGTTCCTGCGGAAATTTCTTCAGGAAAAGTGAAAAATATCTGCAAGAAATCTTTGGGCAGAATTGGATGAGCTTTCGTGCCCGTGTATGTGCTTCTGGTGAACATATCGCAAGTAATTCCGCAGTAAACGCCGCAGGTAATTCCGAAGCAAAGTTGTATCGGCAGCAAAATACTCAGAAACTTGTAGATTCTGGCAGGAAAATCTCTTGATAATTTGGAACAAAATATGTTTATTCTCTTCTAATGAATGCCAAATGGCATATTAAAAGTCCTTTTGAATTATTTGTTTGAAAAAGAATTTATTAAAAGCTATCTTGAGAGTCAAATTTGGGACAGAGCAGTAGCTGTAATCTTTTTTTCTTATAAGCTACAACTTTTATTAAAAGAGAACACCAATCAATAATACAAATCTTCCAAACTAGAAACAATACAATGTAACAATACAATGACCATTATCATAGAAAAATAATTATAAACCATTTGATAAACATTTCAGATCTTATTACAACTTCAATATTTTTGAATACAAGTATGCCCCCACCCATTATAGAAAACTAATTTCACAAGCACGTGCTCACATACCTTGCCTTCACCTATGCATACTCCTGCTCAAATCATCAAACCACAACGTCGATACATTTCTCACATAATCTGAATGAACAAGATTGAATTAGTTTCATTATAATATAGACTAAATCGGCCATATAGATTGTTCAAAAAACATTATAACATAAAATAAAATTAGCATGAACAAATAAGCTAGATTAATTGCTGAAACAAATAACAAATAATCTAGAATCAAGAAGTAACATCAAAACCGAACGTTTCTGTTTCAATTATGACGTTCTTCAGTGTTTTTCAAATTAATTATTTTAGCAAGTTTGTAATCATTGTAACTAAACACATTGAGCAGACTTATAAATGAGTGAAGTCACCTACTTTGATATTTTTGAAAACTCTTCTATTGTCAGGATTTATCACTGTATTATATACTGCATCAACTTCTACATTAAGGTTGCAAAGAGAACCTTTGGGAATAGTCACCTGCAAGGTTGTCAAAATCGGGACTTTACTTTAGGTCGAAAGGGAATAGCAAAATCGGGACTCGTAAAATCGCAATCAAAATCGAAGGATTTCACTTAAGGACTTTTGTAGAATCGATATAGAAAATTGTAAAATCGCAATCAAAATCGATGGATTTTACCAAAAAAAATAATACTAAATATATGTTGTAAATGGTATATAGTCATAAATGACTTAGTTTATAAGAAATCGTAAAATCGGAATCAAAATCCATGGATTTTGCTTATTTTAGGATTCTACTATGGATTTAAGTCGTTGAAGGTGAAGAAAGTCTCAAAATCCTGGACTTTAGGATTTAAGTCGGGATTTTGACAACAATGGTCACCTGTTGAAAAAAAAAAACATTAACTGAGACATAGATAGACATAGATATTTCAAATATCATTTCAAATCTTCTTGAAGGCATATAAAAGTTAAGTTGGAAGTTTTCTAAATCTAGGCATAATTGAATAAACCATATTAGCTACTTTTTTTTATGAAGTTTAAAAGTTTCTCAAAAAGTTTAAATCAATAGGAATCTTAGACAACATGGGACAATCTTTGACAAACTATTATTTCAAAACAAAAAACAATATGCTTCACAACTTGAATATTTGGAATAGTTCAACTGAAGTACTCATAAAATTTGACAGGCTGGCAGATATAAAGATGAAAAAAGTTTAAGTACCATGGAATAAACTAGCATCAGAATTTGAAAAGTCAAAACAACTCAAGAAGGGCAAAAAAAGACATCAAAATTTGACATTGCCATTCTCTAACTCGATGGAAACCAAGTTTCTTTTATTAAAGTTTGTAGGTATATGTGTTAAAGAAAATCCATTCCAAGACATATAAAAAAATGATACACTATAATACCTGAAATATTTGATAGATTATTTTGTCCTAAACGATGCAGTTTGATAAGGATAGATTTGAAATCCATGCTTGCTATATACATATACAAAAATATCATCAAATAGACAAACACCAATATTTGGCATACAGTGTCACCAACTAGGATATCACTTTCGAACATGCTTACAATGCAAAACTCAATTCACAAATGAAACCAAAAATCAATTCGACTAAATCAGGAACAAAAACCAACAATCTAGATGCAAAATTACCTGAGGGAAGAAATTGGAAACCTCCACACGCATTTCATCAAACACTTTACGTGCATTCTTCAAACACCAATATTTGGCATACATTGAAGGCATACACATCACTTTGTCTTGGTTTTGCATGTACATGCAAATGTGCATTTGGATGTACTTGTGCATGCTCCCTCATCAAAATAGGACCAAGATATGTAAAATCTTGTCTTAAGGTTGGAAATGGTGGGTGAATTTGAGAAGATGATGGAGGTGGCATGGAATTTGGTTGCCTAGAATTAAAAATAGGATCAAGATATCCAAAATGCGAAATATTTGATCCTTGATGAGTCACTTCTACACTAACTTGCTTCACATTTGGGACTTGGGGGTACTAGCAAGCATTAAAACAGCTAGTTGGTTGTGCAATATCAAAGAAGGTGGTGCTGCTGGATATATTGTCATTCTCATGTCTCACACAAACTATCTTCTGTGAGGATATATCTATATCATGCTCCAAACTTCTGTCGTGCAGTGTTTGGGAATATGTAGTTGAAGTTCAAACTTCAAATTCTAGAAGATGTTGTCTCTGTTCCTTTTGAAGGATATCATAAGGTAAAGATTGTTTTGTAACGGGTGTTACATCAGGTACTAACATAACATGTCTAATAGGCTTCAAATTTGCGTCAAGATTTGATGTTTCAACTTGAGCAGATACATATTGTACATTTTTTGAAGTATCTTATGATTTTATTAAGTCATTATATCTAATTTAATTTTTTTGATGTAGTTGGGGGGTTATGCTCCCATTCTGGTCCCTTTCAATTCTATTCCTTGGCTTAGTAATATCAAGAACTGTATCATTTCTTGTTGATGATGCTAAAGGCCAACGAATTGGAGGCAAACAAATATATGATCATTCTTTCTCGAGCATTTGGATGGCATGTGAATCGGAGACCACCCAATACGATAATTTTTCCTGATGTTTCTGCTGGAGTACAAATCAGAGACATATAAATATGATCATTTTTTTCTCCATACAACACAACCAAAGAGGGAATCTTGGTTCTCTTCAAAATCTGCTCTTCCATTGAAGCATCCATATTTCTCAAGTATGGTGATAATCGTGTCACTACGAGTACACACATAAAGATCAATGTCAGTTGTAACTTTTGCAAAATAACCCCTTTCATCTTCTACATAATTTTTTGCAACATGTTAAATTAGGGGAATTTTTATGTTAAAACCATTCATGGGAGAATTCATAATCAGTGAATACTCAATTTGGTTCTGGAAATTGTAGAATTGTATCAATCTAATCACTGACATTATCAAATTTTAAAATAGCATTTGAAATTGCAAAGTTTTAACCAAGTATGTCTCTTTACTGGTATTAGAGATAAACTGAATGCATGCAATTTGACATGTGTTTCGATAGAGGTAGCTTGTCTATAAACTTGAGCCACAAAGGATCCATTAATCTCTTGTCGGATAAGGTATATGTACATTACTCCTTTAATTGTTTTTTTAATTGCATCTGACATATTCGCAACGTTGAGAAAAAGTCAAAACAATTATGGTTTGTTTTCATTTTCCAGGTTCTTTTGTGCAAAAGATTCCAAGTTAATGTCCTTGGAATTCTTATGAATCATAAAAAGGATATGGAAACTATTTTCGACAAATTCTGTTTGGAAGATGATCTTGAGTTTGATTATCTTCTGCTGCCATCTATTGCTATAGAGGAAACACCATATGTTGATTGGATAACTATTAATTCCATACATCCATCTATCGTTAAGTGTCTGCATCATGAAGCAAATATATGGACTAAAAAGGGATTAGTTTGACCTTGCATATTGCGAAGTGCTATGATTTGTACTCCTCATAATGGTCGTACCTACATCACCACTGGTATAATGGAATTGGATGGAAATTCACCTCTAGACGTAGGGGATGGTGAACTTACCACATACAAGAAGTACTTTGGACAAAAGTAAATAATTTTTTGTGGTAGATGTTCAATGTTAAGTTAATCTATCAACTCTGGTGCCTTATATATTATCCGGGTAATTTATCTATTTTAGGGCATTATTCTAATTTATCCTTTTTCCGAATTTCAGACATGGCATTCAATTGTGTTTTGAGCATCAATGCCTACTTAAGGCAAGACACGTTTTTCTAGTAAAAAATTATTGTCACGGATATAGGCAAGCGAACGAAAGAGGTTTAAGCTTTAAATTGTACCATACAAGCATTTGGTGTCCATAAAAGCACAGAAGATATAGTCATTCAATTATCGCTTTCAAACACTAATAATGTGTAATTTGATTTTAATCATATGTTTTTCTTTTTCCGATGTAAGCAAGACCTTTGTTGAATTACCTCTTCAACTTTGCTCTATAATCATGTCACCAATATCAGTCATAACTCTTTATTGATTTTCATTTATTCCATCGATCATGCATAGACTTGATTCATTGCTTGTAGCTTTGAACTTTAAAAAGATGCATTTGAATCATTGCATGTAGAACGATATTCAAACATTCAAGGTGTGGGGTAGTTTTCTTCTTTCCAGAATTAAGAATTCTATATTTCAACTAATTCTTTCCAGAAAACTGAAGATTCAAATGCATCTTGAATTAGCCCACCTTGAATGATTGAATATCGTTCTGCGGGCAATGATTTAAATGCATCTTTTTAAAGTTCAAAGCTGCAAGAAGTGACTCAAGTCTATGCATGATCGATGGATTAAATGAAAATGAATAAAGAGTTCTAACTGATATTGTTGACATGATTATAGAGAAAAGTTTAGGAGGTAACTCAACAAAGGTCTTGCTCACATGTGAAAAAGAAAAACACAAGATTAATATCAGATTACACATTATTAGTGTTTGACAACGATAATTGAATAAACTATATCTTATGTGCTTTTATGAACACCAAATGTATGTATGGTACAATTTAAAGCTAAAACCTCTGTCCTTCGCTTGCTTATATCAATGACAATAATATTTTACTGGAAAAACGTGTCTTGCCTTAAGTAGGCATTGATGCTCAAAACACAATTGAATGCCATGTCTGAAACTCGGAAAAGGATAAATTAGAATAATGCCCTAAAATAGATAAATTAACCGGATAATATATAATGCAACAGAGTTGATAGATTAACTTAACATTGAACATCTACCACAAAAAATTACTTATTTTTGTCCAAAGTACTTCTTTTATGTGATAAATTCACCATCCCCTACTTCCAGAGGTGAATTTCCATCCAATTCTATTATGCTAGTGATGATGTAGGTACGACCATTATGAGGAGTACAAATCCAAGCACTTTGCAATATGCAAGGGCAAACTAAACCCTTTGCTTCATGATGCAGACACTTAACTATTGATGGATGTATGGAATTAATAGTTATCCAATCAACAAATGGTGTTTCCTCTATAGCAATAGATGGTAGCAGAAGATAATCAAACTCAAGATCATCTTCCAAACAGAATTTGTCGGAAACAGTTACCATATCCGTTTATGGTTCATAAGAATTCCAAGGACATTAACTTGGAATCTTTTGCACTAAAGAACCTGGAAAATGAAAACAAACCATAATTGTTTTGACTTTTTCTCAACGCTTGCGAATATGTCAGATGCAATTAAAAAAACAATTAAAGGAGTAATAGACAGATACCTGATCCGGCGAGAGATTAATGGATCATTTGTATCTCAAGTTTATAGACAAGCTACCTCTATCGAAAACATGTCAAATTGCATGCATTCAGTTTCTAGGACAAGTGTAACATTTTTTTTTTACGGTAAATAAAAATTCATTCAACAAAGAATAATTCCAAACAGATTACAATGAAGATGATACAGTAGCTTTTAGATAGGCTCCATATGCTTAAAAGAAAGTTTCTACCATTAAAGACCACAAACACATGATCAATGGAAACCGTAGATTGACTAAAGGCTAACATTTTGCCACTAAACCAACATATATAACCTAACTCCCTGCATTGAAATATCTTCCTTCCACGATCCATGATAACGAAGAGAAGAGAATCCATAGTCTTTTTATCTATCCAGTTACGGATCAAAATGACTATTGCTGCAAGCACATTTCGACTATAAGTGGTCTCAATAATGTCAACTTTGATCAACAGATTAAAAGAAAGCCAAAACATGAAGAGGTTGCAGAAGCTGATTACAACACCATAAGGGCCTTGCCAAATCTTAGTTTTCCAAATGACCCATCTTTGTAGTGGCATTCCAACAAACACGTAGTGTGCTATTTTAACTTTGACAGCTTGGTAGCCCTTAATACACCAAAGAACTTGCACAAAAACAGAGAGAGTCCTAACCGGTAGACAAAAACCATAAAGCTTTCCACTTTTGTCTGGTGGCTTCCGAGGAGGCTGTACAAGGATGAGCATCGACGATGGGTGGGGAACCAAAATCAGCATTTGAGTAGATGGCGGTAGCAGATCCATGGGACCAAAGTAGGAGATCTATTTAACATGAGGTGGTGACTCCGGTGGAGGACGTTCGATCGAGACAGAGAGGGTGGCATTCTGGATCGGTACCTTGGAGGAATGGTTCAAATACAAATATCAGTTTCTTAGTGGGTACCGAGAGCAATAGAGAAAGCCTCCCATTGATGTTGTTGATGAAGAGATCTGGTGGATATGGGTTGGCTGTAGCAAGAGGATTGATGGTGGTGATGTGGTAGCCGAATCGAAATCTGGATGGTGGTGGGAATAGGGTTACAGCAAGTAATGAAGTGAACCTTCTAAGTAGAGGGTGAAGCGTCTATTGCAGAGGGGAAAACCTCCATTACGGAGGGGGGAGGTCTCCGATTATATGGAGGGGCGAAACATAAGCTGAGGGAAAACCTAGAGAGAAGGCAGAGCCTCGCTCTCTAACATTCTCTCAAGACAAGAGTAACATTAAGTTGGGTCATTTCATAGATAAATTTGAAACTAAATGAATAATTTCAGGGATATATTTGATAGAAAATCTAGACATAGGAACAAACTTGATTAACATTTTGCAATTTTAAATACCATTTTTATATATCGATAATATGGAGGACTTGGATGATATACAACCCTATAATTTAAAGATTCAGATAAATTAAATAGTTATTGAATTATTCTAAACTTGAGATCATCGATATTCAGCTTTTCTATGCCTTCCAATCCAAGTCTTGAAGATCCTTCTTTCCAATACAGGGAGACTGCCTAGAATCAATTTCATCCTCTACTGTAATTCAAATTGGTTCTAATCTCACAAATTCAATAAAGCAAAATTTATGCTGTAAATTACAAAGATTTTTTATAACTAAGCACAAAAGTAAGGATAATCCTACCACACAGAACATATTAAAGAAACGAAAGCATGAAATGCTATCATCGTAAATTTACATATTCTAGTGACCAATAAATTACTAGGCATTATTAAAATCTAACCGTAGTTGATAAACTCATGTTGGTGAAACTAGTTTATTTTATTTTATTTTTTAGATTAGGGTCCAATAATCAGGACTTGAATAGCATGCCATTCCTAAAATGATGGAAACTTATTATTGAGTACTTTTTTAAAAACAAAAATAATTTGACACCTATTTTTTATATTTTTAGATAAATATGAAGTTAAATAGGATATTACAAATTGCACCTAAAATTCCACTATCGCCTTTGGAAATAGGGGTTGGAACAGGTCAGGCTACCTAGGCCTACGATCTAGCCTATTTAAAGCCTAGCCCTGCACAACCCAATGTTAGTCTCAAACTTCTTATGAAGCCTATTTAGTGAAGTAGTTTAGGTTGAGGCTTACAAAAAAGCCTATTAGCCGTTAGACCGGCCTATTTATATATAATATATCTTTCATTTTTGTTGCTGTTGAACTTTTCCTTATAAAATCAGACCTTCATATAGTTTGGTTATTTAGTAGCAAACTTATTGATGTGATTAAACATTCATAACATTTGACTATTTAATAGCAGACATGTTGGTCTGCCTAGGCTTTCATAAGATTTTGTCTATTAGTGTTATTAGGCCTTAGTATAAAATAACCTTTTAAATAGGATTTGAAGCTTCACCAGATCTTAAAAGTGAGCCTGTGACGGGTAATCCTCCAGGCTCAGGTCTATAAATTTTGAAGTCAGCCAGGTTTAAACCTTACAAAATTTGGCTCGACCTGGCCTATTCCCATCTCTGTTTGGAAATGAATCTATAGAAAATATTATAATTGATGTCATTATTACAGCATGAAGACAGTAACACGACTCCAACAAAATGATACAACTCACCATCAAACTATAGTTTAGCTTATTATATTTCTTATATCATACGCTACCTAGAGTTAGTTATTAGTTAGTTGATGTGATTCTCTACATACGAGCACATGATTAGCTATCATAGACCATATACTAACTATTATAAATGTTAGTTGTAACTTCAACATTCATTAAGAGAAATGAGTTTGTTTGATTAATTTTCTCTCTCACGATAGTCATTTCCAAGAACTTAAACAATAGTAATTTTTTTCAAACATTGTAACAAATATGGGAGCATAATTCCAAATTTTGGTCCGCAACCGCAATTGGAGCCGTAGTATAAAGGTTTTAAATGTTATATTGGATGAATTTATTTGTGTTTTCTACCAATATCAGAATTCACAAAATAATTTTAACCTCACGTATGCGAGTACCCATTTCCCACCATTAATTTTATGAATGTGATTGTTTGACTTAAAACAACTTTTATCAAGCATACAAAGACATTGTTAAACTAGAATTAGCAATTGGAGATTTCATAAAAAAAATTGGGAAACAATAAATTTTAGATTGAAAGTACAACAACTTGAAGATATTTTAGTAAATAAATAAATAGAATAACAATATTTTCTTACCATCAATCGTTTCTTGCTTGAGCGAGGAAGTTCTTGAATGTATTTTTCAAATTCATGTAATTTAACCCTCCCTTTCACTTCAACATATTCAGACCATTTGACATCGGACATCTTTTCACCACTACACAATACAATAACACATTTAAAGATAAGGCACTTGAATTTGATTGAAGAGAAAAGATTCACTAACTTTAAAAGGAGATGATTAATTACCTTTGAAAGAAGGCAATTGTAGAAACAGTTAGGGCAGAGTTCAATCGTAGGTACCCATCCCAAAGCTTATTATTTGCTGGAGCTGTTTTCTGATTTGTATCATAACTAATGATAGAAACAAAACACTTGGGAAACATAATTCCATAGCATGTATCCTATTAATGGAATTAAATTCATCCAAGAGCATATCTATCAACCTACTCTCATTTAATTATGCCATTAGTGCTTCAAACTCGATAAAGATATCTACATTTGGATATGCACAATAAAAAGATACTTGCATTCTAAAAAACAATTTTTGTGGATGGGAAAATAAATTGAAAATAGTGCATGATCATAGTATACTTTGGTTTGCGAGTTCTACCGAACTTTTATTCAAATTAGGGGTGGGCAAAAAAAGCAAAAACTAAACCAAATTGTTGAACCGAATTGATATTGTACCGAACAGGTATGTAAAAGTTTTGAACCGATCCTTACGTAAAGGAGCACTTATTAACCTAACCTTTTTTGAAAAAAACCAAAACTGAACTTAACCCAAATTGAACAAAAAACAGTAATTGAACCCTAACATTAAAACTTAATCAAATTGATTCATTTCACTCCAAAATCTAAATCAAACCAAAAATAGTTCCGTTGCAATCCATCTCCAATCTCTGCAGCAGCTCCGTCGCGACCCATCTCCGATCTCCACAGCAGCTCCGTCTCCTCACCATCTCCTTTGCGCAGTTTTGAAGGTAGCCATTTCACAGAATCTAATTTGGAGTCCCTTGACTTAAGACATTGGGTCCTCATATTCTTGACTTTGATGCCATTTTCATCAAGTTTTATATGCAGAAAAAATTCAACACACTCCATAGTGACAATCAAAGTGAAC
>Ga0228711_1009502_pt1 | contig 13178 bp, 9 predicted proteins | sample MedpolnodulmetaG_2_FD_177996 | JGI IMG/M metagenome (GOLD analysis project Ga0228711, IMG submission 177996) | Root nodule microbial communities from Medicago polymorpha collected in Santa Monica, California, United States - brown nodules | ecosystem: Host-associated > Plants > Roots > Nodule...
CCATATTTCCCACACCGTTGCAAACCAAATAACCTGTAATATAGAGCGCCGCCTCTGCCCAAAACCACCACAAAAACCGAACTGATGAAAATGATCATGTACATAAAAAGGGTTGGTCACTGAGATGTCAAGCCAACTATAAATTACATGCCAAATAGTACCAAAAAAATTACAGTGAAGAAATAAATGATAGGACGTTTCGACAATGCCGTACCCTGCCACACACAACCTGGAGTCAAAGTGAATGATACCTCGCCGGAGTAGATTGTCCTTTGTATGCAATCTATCTCGAAGCAAACGCCAAGCAAACACCACCACCTTAAGAGGAACATCCTTATGCCAAATGGAAGAAGCGTCGACTGGTGGCTCCGCAGGCGGTTGAAGGGTAAGAAAATTATACAGACTGCGAACACTGAAAGCATTTGAAGTCTCCAAAGTCCAGAGCCATGTGTCCTCTCTAGTAACCTGCAATGTAACATTAGCAAGCAATAAAATGAGCTCCCCCACCATATCCTCCTCCCAGACAAACAAGTCAACACCTTGCTAACCGAAAGACAAAAAACAAATGTAGAGCTCTGAACATTATTGAAACAAAATTGAAAAAGAAAAGGAAAAAGGGACACATCGAATCAAATACAATTAATAAAATGCACAACTGAAGTACATATACTTCCTTTAATAATACGATCATTTGCTTATCAGAAAAAGATAAAATAATCTCTCAAAAAAAAAAAAGATAAAATAAAATGAACATAGGGTAAAAAGCTTAATAACAATTTTTTAGTATTTGATTCGGGTTTAATTCAACTCAATAAACTTAACTTGTAATATATGGACTATATCATTTATAGACATTTTTTTTTTTTAAGAAATGTATCACTTATAAACTTATGTTATGGTCTTATTATTTCTACAAGTGGAAGTGGAAATAAGTGGGACATGCTTTGCAAGACCTAAGTCCAACTTGTTAAAAAAAATTAAGGTCTAAATTTGACATGTCGTTTATCATATATAAGCATAAATTTTACGCACGACTCTAATCTTTTGAAAATCCAATATGACCTATTAGTCTATTTAAAAGTCTCGTTCATATGAACATGTTTGAATAGACTAATAAACTAGTACATTGATGAGATTAAATACATAAGTAACAAAAAAAAATAACTAATGAGATTAAAAAACTTCATTTTGATATTTAACATGATATTTTAGAAAATCTGACTTTCAATTTTAATTTTTAGTAACAGATCTAAAATTGCAAAAAAAGACTAATATAGACTGATTAATAATTTTAAATTACTATAAAAATTAACAGATTTATTATAATTTAATCTCAAACATCCACTTCCTTTAATAATATCATTTGTTATAATAAAATAAAATAAAAAGCCTCTACTTCTATATTTTCCATTAAAAAAAAATCTAGTCTAGTTTAGGTCTGACGTATGATAAACCACTATATATAAGCCGATATGACATATTAACAGTTTTTTTTTCTTTCAAAAAAATATAGTTTGTGTCTGGCGTATGCTAACCCTCTATAAGTTGATTTGACATAGTTACCCTACTTATCATATTCAATGTGTGGATCTCTTACACCGCCATCAGATCTAACATTTGACATCTAAAGTATGATCTGAATGGTCCAATAACAATATAATGTGATAACAGCGGTTTAACGGGTTGTCAAACCCAAATTTAAAAAAGGTTTAATGCAAAATGCCTATGTAATTTAAGAGATTTTTTCTTTTTTGAAGAAATGTAATTTAAGGGATTAATTGTCAAAAAATACTAAGAACAAACAATGGCTCTCCGCCGATTGATATTCAAGATGCCAACGACAATGGACAATGCAGGTAGGTTGAGCCATGCCATGCTCATGTGGCCTAGGCAGAGGGAATAATAATTTATGTATATTTCGAACTTGCATTGACCGGCAAATTATGCCCAATTTCTTAGGCAGTCACATGCATCTGTATATTTCAATTATTAATTTTCCAATCATCGTACAAGTGACCATTGTTTTGAGGGGATCGTACAAGTGACCATCTTGGCTTACATAATCAACAACAGCAATTTACAATATCCACGAGGGGCAGCATGCAGATAATCCATATCTAGCTAAAAGTAATCATAATTACATTCTTACATCGTATCTTTCTCCATCCATAAACTCTAAATTCATACCACAAATTGCCGCCCCTATTCATCATCTCTATGGCTGGAACCACTTTCTCACATATAACATTGATGACACTTCGTCAATGTCTAGCCAAGCCACTCCGGCAGCAAAACCCAATTTTCATTCCGATTTTGTCGTAAACAACATCAAAACCATCATACGGGTGACGTTAACCTCTACCTCTCATGGTCCGGCCTCATTAAGGTGCGATCATATCATCCCACCTTCTAAAGAGCAAGCCATCCAAGCGGCTGCCGCCATCAAAGCTAGTGATTCCGACATCTGGAAATGTTTACATGTTATTGTTTTGCAATAGATGTATGCAACAGTCTCATAAAACATCATCAATTTCATACTTGTGATCGACGACTCTGCTGAAAAGTGTTGGAACCAGATTGCCGCTTTATTCCATATCAATAATTTCCAAAAAATTGTTTATGAAATTAGCTTTCCTGAGAATTCTATTACGAAGAAGATTATATCCACAAATTTGTTAGGTAAAATTTTCATTTTCTTAAGAGCATTTTTTAAAAATTAATTTAGTTGAAAATATAAAATAGAAATAGGAAAGAAATTAGAAGTTGCTTGAAAATTTTTAATCGCAAAAATAAATAATATTTGAGAACAATTTTTATCAAACATGATATTGTTAAATTCCTAACCTCCTTTTTCCATGTGTTGATGGTAAACCTTGAGACAAACACTATGATTGGATGTATGGATCTTTTCACTTATTTATTGCGGAAATTATACTATATACCCCTACAATTAACCATTTACCTTTACAAATGATTTAAAATATCTATTTTATTCTTTTTGTAAACTGACTTCACCCACAAAAATTCAAATAACTAGTTTTCCGGTAACAACGTTTGTGGAAGTTATCCCAAATGCAAACACTTAAATTTTTATTCATCATTTCTTACTGTGTCCACACAACCCTATTTTTCTACTATTCACATTCTCTCGACCAAATCCTCTTTTGTGGCATGTCCTGTTGTAATCTCAATTGTTGCTCTCTCTTCAAGACAATTTTCTATTTTTTTCCCCTAAAAACCCCTAAGCCGTTGGATTAGGTGCATGATAGAGGGCATATGGCATTGCATAAGGAACGATTTCCCTTAGACAATTACACTATCCTCTCATCCTAATTTTTTTTTTCCCATAATAAAATGGATATGATTGTATTTTGTGGTGATATTATATGATTGTATTTTATAGTATAAAAATATTAATCTTGCAATCCTTCTCCTCTCCTCACGAGTATAATTCAGTTGACAAAGATATTGCATTATATATGTCAGAAATCGACATTTAATCTTTAGATTTTTACTTATTCATTTTAAGATGGTAAAACTCTAACATTAGGTTATCCGACAAAAAATAAGTAGAGCAATTCTAAGCAGACAATTAATATGAGATGGACGGAGTGAGTAGTATATACTATGAAAAATAAAAAACTTTATATAATAGAGTTTGAGTGAGGTGAGGGGCCTTGATTGGTCAATGAAGACTTTCACGTATCTCTCGTAGTTAGTTAAAGTTCTCTCTCATATGTCTTGTTCTTGTCCTTGCATGTTTTCTGTTATTCTTGTTTAGTTTTCCTCAAACATAGCAAATCCACATCCAATTACACAACCTCATCTTCAACGTTCCTTCATCTTTTTTCTCATTTTCTATCTCTACACCGTTCTAGCTAGCAAGGAATTTCTCCAAGTTCGTATACTCTTTTTCATTTCTACAATTTCATTCTTAGGGTTAATTTGGATCCCATTAATTTCTGAGTACATATTTTTTTTTTAACACAAGGGAAAAAATGTTATGGTTAATTTTGTACATTTGTGACTCTCAATGATACATTCTAATGTAGATTTAATTATATGTTGCTTACAGTCACAGATGTGTTTAAAGTTTCATAACATTTTGCATCTCAAATACTTGTTACTAGGTAATTTCTGATCATATTTGATTTTGATGTAATGAGTTACAATACTCAATCTCACAGTAAAATTGAATGTGTTCAAAAGGCATTAGGCAATCTAAGTGTCTAAAATACTAATTTCAGGAGGCATTAGGCAATTCTTTGAGTATATATGTTCAAAAGTTTATTTTGGATATCAATTCAATTTACCAAAGTGATTGAAGTATTTATGAGGAGTACTGAGTTCACATGAATGAAGGTAATTCAATATATAATCTTTTTCCATTTGAAGTCTCAGGGGAGTTCTCAGTCTCCATGCATGTATAACACCTCAACAAATATTTGAACTTTATATCATCAATTCAACAATGAGAGATTTGAATGCGGATAATAGCTGCAGCTCACCAAAAACTCCAAATTTTCGGCAAAGAAGACGCTCAAACGAGGTTAGTGTGGTAATGTTAACATGTATCTTTCTGTATTACCGAATATATTCAAATCATATACATGGGAGATGATTCATATACTGAATACCGTAAATGAAGATGTTTTATTTTGTCTTTTGACGGTTCTGTTTTTTTTTTTGTTGTACCAGATTCCTCCTGAAATAAGCAAATCAAATGGAACCATTTTACTTGTAAATGATAAATATAAATACAGATCAATGTGGATACGTGCATATTCATCTCTATGGATGCTAGCATTTGTCTCACTTATCATATATATGGGTCATCTTTACATCTGGGCCATGGTGGTTGTTATCCAAATATTTATGGCTAGTGAGCTCTTCAATCTATTGAGAATAGCTAGTCAAGACAAACGTCTCCCTAAGTTTAAGCTCTTGAATTGGTAAGCATCATTATTTATTAATCATAATACAATTTCTAAATATTCAATTCATGATGTTTAGTTCACAAAAGAAAAGATAAGATTTGAAGACAACAATGTCCAGGCATTTTTTCTTCACGGCGATGCTATACGTATACGGCCGTATTCTCAGTCAACACCTTGTGAATACAGTGACATCAGATAAATTTTTCTATAGACTTGTCAGCAACCTCATCAAGTATCAGATGGTTATATGTTACTTCTTATATATTGCAGGTTAGTACTTTTAAATGTGTTTTACTTGTATGATTTCAGGTTTTTCCCTTTAGTATAATAAATTCATTTCTGAGTAAATCTTTTCATGTATGATTTCAGGTTTTGTATGGTTTATTCTTTCATTAAAGAAGAGATACTACAAATATCAATTTGGCCAGTATGCATGGACACATATGATACTTATTGTTGTGTTTACACAGTCTGCATTCACGGTAGCTAATATATTTCAAGGAATTTTCTGGTAACATGACTTCTGATACATATTAATTCATTCTATTATTGTTAATTTCTTTGTCATTGCCAACCATTATATTATTCATGCTTTCAATCATGATTATAACAGAAGATGTTAACATTATTTTGAAGGTTTCTTTTCCCTGCATCTCTAATTGCTATGAATGATGTTGCTGCATATATCTTTGGTTTCTTCTTTGGGAAAACACCTCTGATCAAGTTATCTCCAAAGAAAACATGGGAAGGTTTTATTGGAGCGTCTGTTGCAACTATGATTGCTGCATTTACGGTAAGAATCATACATGATGCACCATGAAAGCAAACTATTTGATAAGATATTGGAATAACGAACTGGAAAAATAATTGATTTCCCATAATTTGTGCAGTTTGCAAACTTTTTGGGACGCTTCCATTGGTTAACATGTCCACGGAAGGTAACAATTTTGATTGAGTGAAGTCACATAAGATTAAGAGGACATGTTTGATTTTTGCTCCTAATGTTTGTTGATAATCTATGGTGCAATAAATTCAGGATTTATCTACTGGTTGGCTTGAGTGTGACCCTGACCCAATTTTTAAGCCAGAGTACATTCCAATGCCAGAATTTGTTTCTCATTGGGTAAGTGATGAATCTTTCTGTTGATGCGATTAGCATTCATATTTTGAACTTTATGACAATTTTACAACTTTAAAGTTTAATTTTTTCATCTTGCAACATTTTGTAGATTCCTGAGAAAGAGATAGCAGTTTTGCCAGTACAGTGGCATGCCTTGTGGCTAGGACTATTTGCATCCATCATAGCACCATTCGGAGGATTTTTCGCTAGCGGTTTCAAAAGAGCTTTTAAAATCAAGGTATGTTCTTGATCTTTATAGTAGGGTTGATTTTGCAATCATATGCTTTTCACCTTTCACTTTAAAACTCCCAAATGTAGCATTAATCTCTCACAATGAATCCAGGACTTTGGTGACAGTATACCTGGACATGGTGGATTTACTGACAGAATGGACTGCCAGGTTTGCACACAGATATATTTGTTTTGCACTAGAATAATCCTTAGTTTGAATCTTAACAGGAAATGATTTAATTCAGGACACAGTTCTTTTCATATTTTTATAGTATTTATTAAGAAACGTGTTATGCATATTTTTCAGATGGTGATGGCAGTTTTTGTTTACATTTACCATCAGTCATTTATTGTCCCCCATGACTATTCCATTGATGTGCTTTTGGACCAGGTGAGTTTTTTTGTTTAAACAATTTATTGTATAGTTTTCAATCATGTAAAAATTAAAGGATTTTGTTTCCACGTGATACTTTTCGTTCACCCTGGACATTTCCCAGAGACCAAACAATCGAATGTTTTGTTGTGAACTCTGAAAGACCAACACATATACGTCGACACTGGTAATAATTTAAAAATCGAAGAAATTGAACGTAAACTATATGTGTCAGTCTCGGACACCAAACACACTTTAAATCATAAGTGTCTGTGTTACATTGGTCGGGAATCATTTTGTTTTATATTTATCGTGTAGATAATGAGGGACCTTGGTTTTGAGGAGCAGCTGGCTCTTTATACAAGACTTGGGCAGATATTACATGAAAGGCAATTAATGCATACATGACAAGTTCACTGTGTACATTCTATCAAACATGCTTTCAATTGGTGTTACAAATGATGGAGATTGATAAAGAATCATTTTGAGGCCACTTTTTTAACTGCCGAGTATATTTAGAAGTGAGTACAGAGATCCTTGAATATCACATTGCTTATTTCCCTTTTGGGATTGACATTGACATTTTAAGCATGTGTGTAACGAGAAATATATCGGTGTTTTTCGATGCATACATAGTTGTTGGAAAGATTTGACGTTTTAAATAGAATTTGTAACTTCTTTCTAGCATGGAATGGGTTGTCTGCAAATGGAACTCTTTGCAGGATTTTCTGTACTATTTCCTACTGTTTTTGTTAGCGCTTTCTACTGTCAAGAAAAGATTTATCATCACTTGTAACACATATTTCTATTCTTAAAGTTCTTTGTACAAAATTCAATCAATAATTGTTTATTTTATTACAACTTACATTGGCCGAAAGAAAACTCTTTAAATGGATCCGCAATCTCACTTTCCTAGTTTGTTTGTCCGGTGTTTGTCTCTCATTTTGTTATATACTGAACTTCTGCATGTTCTCTCAACCATTCTAGCACCTTAGCTCCTTCTAGTATTTCTTGAACCTTCAGGAAAGTTCAAATAGATCATATCAATCAATCTTTAAATTAGGAAAGAGATAAGTTCAAGATACAGATTTCCACCTTAAAGTTGAAAAATGCAACCTAAACTACTATTGCCTACAAAATGAAGTGACTTTTGTTAATCAAGATACCGTGTAATCCTCTCGGATAGCCATTGTTCTTAGTTTGTATTTGGGTTTTAGTATCCTTTATATTCCATTACTTAGAATATACCATCTCTTTTTGCTGTTTCAAAAGAAAAAAATCCAATGCAAGTAGGAAGTGTTTATCCCTACATGGTCCATTTTAAAAACGGTTCATAATATTTTTTATTTTGGATATGCATAAATGCAATGATTAAGCAGTCGAAACAAAAATTTAAAAACAAAATAACAATAAGCAAATTCAAAAGTAAGGTGCAAACCTGTTCCTTTACGCGTTCCTCATCGTATTCTTGTTTTTGACGTTTGAATTCAGAAATGGAATTCTCAACCTCTTTGACGATGTCTTCAGTAGGAAGCTAGAGGACAACATATAGGAAATAATTATTCTAATAAGCCAAATAATTTACTAAATAGACTAGACAGTTTAATAATAAATAATGTGATATGTAAAACAAATGTTATTTCTCAATCAGATTAAACTGAGTGGCGCTAATACACTCATATCATCTTTTGGCAATGGGAAATATTTATTGTCAGTATGACCTGAGTAACTATTTGTATAGAATACATATCTTAATCAGATAAGCATACCTGCATATTTTCACGCCTATATATGTCACCAACTGCCAGATTCTGTTTGATCAAATTTGTAATATTTTCCCTATGATGCTCAAGATATTCATTCACGGCCTTTGGACTTGATAGAGTAGCCAGCTGCTCCTCGTTTAGTTTTATTTTTGTCTGCATCATTACAATTGCACCAAATAAGAACTAGTAAATAAATGTGTGCGCCTGAGAGAGATTTTTTTTTCCTTTAAATGTTGGAATCCAAGTTTTCTGATTGGCCAAAGAATGTTGCTACTTGAATTAATACCTGCATTTCTAATAGGCTGGATCCATATAACTGTCTACCTTGTTCGTCAAACAAGGATTGAGGTATATCAACTTCTACCATCTGAAATGACAATAGGAATACTAAGCGAAAAAGTTACAGAAATTGAAGAATGATTATATGAATATATACCTACCAGAAAAAGAGGAAGAAAAAATACTCAAGTGTGTTCATGTCAGAAACACATCATTATGCACAAGGTAAAAGAAGCATGCATATCGAAAAGACGTTGCGAGGTACATTCTAATCTGGAAGACAAGACAGATTCAATTTAATACTGTTACCTAATGATGTAATGTTACCTTAGAAATCTGATCTAATATAGCATTATCAGTTGCTTGTTCTCTAGCTGTTTGCTCTATCTCTTGGAATCTTTCTAACAATAAGTCTTTGACCTGGAAATTCATGCCGGAGAATTTTACTCACAATTCAACAAATATAATAATTCTTCAGTTTACACTTTACTATGACAATTGCACTTGAGGGAGAAAAGGTCACCTGTTGCACTGTGGTACATCCAGGGATAAGCTTATCAGCAACAGAATCATCTAGCTCTGGTAAATCTCTGTAAAAAAGTTCTTTGCACTCAACCTGTTAGAAATGAAAGAGAAGCTCGATTAGTTGCTCTGTTAAAGTCCAAGGGGCTCGTGTGCATACACAAACACAGATCAATCAAAGGTACAAGAAAATTATAAGAAAGCAAAAATCCATAAACTATACATGTTGGTGAATAAGTTGGTATCCTATAAAACCAAAAGAAAAACTACTATGCTGGCTCTTGTTTTTAAAATAATTAATCTTTTGATTCGGCATTAGAAACTTACAGTAAACTGAGCATGAACACCTTGGAGATTTTCCTGCTTCCATGTTTCAGGAAAAACAAGGGGGAATGACTTTGTTTCGCCTCGACCAATTCCAATTATAGAATCAAGGAAACCTGGTACTAATATTTCACCATCCTCTGTATCAAAATTGAATCCTGCATATGTAGTATAATGTTCGATGAAAAAATGATCATGTTATATAACCCCAAAATAACTGCTATCACAAATCAGTTAAATATCATTTTGCAAGCACATCACCTACCTTTACTTTCAGCAGAAGGAATACTTTTGATATTTGATTCTTGATCAACGGTCGTTGCTGAGATGTCAAGTACAACAACATCACCGACCTGTAAAATTAAATACGCACAATAATTATCAAGATGATGTATAAATTATAAAATTCATATATAAGGAAATGGTATTCATACGAAAACAGTTTGCTGCGAGCCTGCGACTAAATATAAGACATTCATGAGGAAATATGGATAGATTCTGAACACTTGTTTGGTAAAACTTGAAAACGTTACGAGTAAAATGACTCGCAGAGGTTCGAAATGAATAGCATTTTTATTAAGCAACCACATTAAAAATGGAAAAGAAAACCAGTGTCAGTTAGTTGACTGGTACAATTTAAATTCAATCACCTGTAGTCCTCTATCAGTAACAACTTTCAGTACACCGGCTGACTTGTAACGCCTTCTAAATTCTTTTTCAGATGCTACATGAGCATCTATTTCACTGTCTATCTCAACAACAACCTTCAAGTTTTTGTATGCATCATCAGAAATCCATTTGATTTCTGGTGCGACATCAACAATCACATCATACCTGAAAAAGTGAAATAAGCGTGAGTAATTAATATAATCTGCAATGTAGAAGTCATCGGCTGATAATGTGAGCATTCTTCATTATGATCTTCCGTTTCTCTATTTTATGAGTATAGATAGTTTTGGTATAACAGACTCAAAAGAAGGAGGAAGAATTGAGCGTCACTGAAAATGAATTTCAAACCGTAACCTTATTGATTACCTAAGATATCCGAGAGAAGAATAGGTATCCTCCATATCGGAAAATTTAGTAACTATACGTACAGAATCCTGCAAAGCCCTTCCAGTAACCTATAAAACAAAATTGATTATGAGATGTTCAAGCGAAAGATCCAAATATTACTTGATCCAATAATCCACTTTTTTCAGCAATAACTTTGGACAAACGATCGGAAAAATTATAATAAATAATTATCATTACTATTAAATCTTTTGATCAGTAACAAGTCCTCATGTCAAAGGCATTTCATTGGCAAATATATCTCTCACAAATTTACTATCATGGATTTCGATAATGTGGAACGGTTGATTATCAGTGTGTGTTAGTGCAACGTGCATGGACCAACAAACATATTTCTAGCACGAAACTAGATTTCAGTAATATGATGAATATGACTGTTAGAGATCTGTTTACTAGCCATGATCAAAGAATTGCTCACGGATATAATTGCAAATAAGCAGAGTGAATCCAACAATGTCTAAAAAATTAACATCAAGAAAGAACGCAAGGACATCAGAAATGAGAAAACAGAAACCAGATTACAACATACAGCTGTTACAGCGTGTGAAAGTGTCCTCCTCAATATTGATTCGATCGTAGCCTTTTGAACATTTCTACTCCCCACATAACCAACAAGAATACTTTCTGGGACCTTTTTTCCAGGACGAAATCCAGGTACCTGTTGATGTAAAACAATGTTAAATTAGCTCATATTACTATAACTTATAAGCAGCATGTTTTCTTAAAAGAGGGTGAAATAGTAAACTTGTGTATGATATGGTAGGGTAAAAATCTTAAGATTGTAAAATTCAGTAAACTCAAATTTTGCATGGAGGGCAATGTAGAGTGGTTATAACCTCCAACTTAGATACCAGAAATCATTAAATACTAATGACAGACTGCATAAATATCACTCTATTCGCAGACAAAAACAATTATCTGAATGAATTTTGTTTGGATTGAATAAGAGAAAGATATATTATATAATTCTATAAACATAATGTAAGCATAAATCAATAATACCTTGGCGAACTTTGTAAACTCAACTAGGACCCTTTCGTAACAGTCCTCGCATACCAGTGATGGTACCTCCACATGCAATGTAACCTGCAAGATATCATAAATATATATTCAGTAATATGAATACCTTAGCATTCAAGTAGTTGATTAATGATACTAGCACATTGTGTACACTATTGATTGTTTTGTTTGTTTTATTATGTATTTTCATAAATAATTATAAACATACCAAATTATTTTCAAATCACAAAATGAAAATCAGGAAATAAAATGAAAAAAAGAAGAAAGAGTAAGACATACTCTGGAATTGGATTCCTTTGTTTCAGTGACCTTCAATTGAGCAGGAAGACGGTCATTTTCTGGGAAAAGTTCAACTGAAGAAGAAGGAGAAGCTGAGACAGTGAAGGGAGAAGAAGTTTGATGATAAAGAGAAGGTTGAATGAAAGAAGATGAGAGGTTGAAGGAGTTGAATTTGGAATGAAGATGAAGATGAAGAGAATTTGAAGAAGGAAGAGAAAAGGAAGGGTTGAAAAGAAGAGAAGTAGTTGTGAAGGTTCGTGTACAGAGCTCCATGGCAGCAGCAATCAAACACAGTTACTCACTCTTGCTCGGATAATAAATATAATCCAGATATATGGATATTTTCTTTCTTTCTTTCTTTCTTTTCAATCTTTTTTACTATTTCATTTTTTATTTATTTAACAACAAAATATAACTTCATATTTCCATACTCTATTCGAAATTCATACAAGTCGTTATCAAATTATGCAAGTCTCAAATAAATTTGGTGGGACTCAACCAGGGGTGTGCAAAAAATATGGTTAACCATAACCAAATCAATAACCAATCCATTCCATATTTCAAAAGTCCAGCCCATTTAATAAAATAACCAAACCGGCCCATATTATTTAAAAACGGGTAAACCGGTTTGGAATTGGTTTAGCACCTGTTTCACCATTGCAACTCACTCCCAAATCTGAAAATTGCAGCAACGCACAGGCACCGGTTTCTCCGACGACCGCAATTGCTACCGCCGTTTCCTTAGATACGACTCATACGCGCACATCTCGCCGCCGCCGATTCTTCACTCCGTCGTACCTTCCATTAATTCGCAACCCTAATTCACCTAATGAACGAACCATCTCGCCGCCGCCGATTCTTCCCTCTGTCGCATCGAGATTGTAGCTTAACACTTCAAAATCGTTAACAGAATCAAAGACGTTAGCAGAATCAAAGATCCTTGAATCCATTGTCAGGTTTTGGTACTTTTCCCCCTTTTCTCTCAAGTTCGTTTCAATTAAATTGTGGGTTGTGCTTCGATTTCAATTAATTTGTGAAATGATGATAATGGTGGGTTTTTTTTCTTCTTAGGGTTGATTGATTTCACTTTTTGTTGTGTGATTAAATGAAACAACGATAATCAATTTATGTTTTGGTTCTTGTGTATATCTAGGATATCTTTTCCTTGACAAATTCAAGAATCTTTGTTGAGTTGCTGACTATTGTGAAAACTATCATTATGCAGTGAACAAGAGATTGTTGTAATTTATCAT
>Ga0228711_1009503_pt1 | contig 13175 bp, 15 predicted proteins | sample MedpolnodulmetaG_2_FD_177996 | JGI IMG/M metagenome (GOLD analysis project Ga0228711, IMG submission 177996) | Root nodule microbial communities from Medicago polymorpha collected in Santa Monica, California, United States - brown nodules | ecosystem: Host-associated > Plants > Roots > Nodule...
CCCCCCCCTCCTTCTTGTGGTTTTTCTCACCTTCACAACCTACGTCGCCACTTCCACGTCTCACCACGTTCACCCTAACCCAAATTCCCCAACCACCTATGCGTCCAAAAAAGCATATTCTCCCCAACACCAACGTCTCAACATAAATTATCCTCAAACCACCCACCAACCTATAATCCCACACCATCACAGGTGCACACCAACTCCCTCCACCATATCAATCCATCCCTTCCGCCTGCTATGAGGCGACCCCCTCAATATCATACCTCGACACCAACATCCAAAACCACAACCCTCCCCTCCCTACCACCATCCTCTAGTACCATTTACCAAAAAGAGCAATGTTAAACTCCCTCATCCATCTAACCTTCAAACTCTAAGCATGTATATATTTCTCATCACATTCTCAATTCATCAGTGTTCAAATTTCAATTTTCAAATGTATGACTTCTATAATTAAATTTTTTAATGGGTCAATTTGGTATGAATGAACCTTTAGAAAATAGTCCAAAAACTGAACCTTGCCATTTTTAATAGAAAGAGTGTTCAAAACAGATGGGCAGTCTAAGTAGAGTAGGCAGCAGGTATCTCCGACTTCTATGGAGTGGATGACCACGTGTCAGGTAGTGGTGGACAAGCAGATTGGTTCTACGTTTGTGCCAGGTGGGGCCAGCAATGTTATGAAGGAATTAAGGCATGCACATGCTCCTTTATTGACTTTTACCAAAGATATGAGGTCGGATACATCCTGTTCAACCATTTCCTGGACTATTGATAACCCCAACCAGGTGCACAGTACTAGTGAGGAGGAAGATCATGCAGATATGGAATATCAACTTCAGAGAAAGCGTATGTGAGAGGACAAACAACAACATGTCGAGGATTCCACAATTCAGATTAACAAGCATTTTTTATCGGCGCGTCCTGGAAGCCAAGACTGCCGGGACCAATGATTATTTTGAGTTGGAACTTCCAAGGATTAGGCAGCCCGAGTGCAGTTCCAAATCTTCGAAACCTAGCTTGGGGACAAAAACCATGCATTCTTTTCCTATTTGAAACATTGGCTACTACTCGAAGCATGGAAAATATTCATGTCATGTTGGGATATGATTCACGCCTAGTAGTTGATGTGAAAGGAAGGAGCGGTGGGTTGGTAGTGTTTTGGAAGAATGTTTCTAATTATCGTGTGTTCAGTAAATCTCAAAATTTCATTAATCTGATCATGGAGGATAGAGAAGCTGGTGATTGGAGATTAACTTGTTATTATGGCTTTCTTGAGCGTGCCCGTCGTCGTGATGCTTGAGATTTACTTTGAGAGTTGCGAGATATGTCATCTCTTCCATGGTGTATTATTGTGGACTTTAATGATTTATTGTCTCAACAAGACAATGTTGGTACTCATCCTCATCCTAATTGGTTGTGTATGTGCTTCCGTGAAGCGGTTGATGATTTTGCCTTATCCGATATTAAATTGCATGGTCACCCATTTACGTGGATCAAGAGTCCGACTACCAATCAAGTGTTGGAAAAAAGATTGGATATGGCTATGAGAAGTCAAACTTACAAAATCGCTTACATCTCACTCCGATCACACTCCAATACTGCTTGATACCATACCAACGGTTCATTAAAGGTATAATTATTCTTTTAAATTTGAAAACAGCTGGCTCCTAGAGGACGATATTGAGGAGGTGGTGGTGGACGTTTGGGGTCGTACTATGAGGTTGGAGCTCTTGTGATTTGTTCTACGAAGTTGCAAAGTTGGGATAGGAGGAAGAGAGTTCGGCTTGAGGAAGAAATTAACCAATGTGTCTGTATTTTAGATGAACTTCGTGGCCAGCCAAATGGTTTGATGCATACGCAATATGTCACAACCCGAGAGAAGCATGCTCGACTTCTTGTACAAGAGGACGCCTTTTGGAAGCAGAGAGCGAAAGTAAAAAGGTTAGTAAGCTCCGCATGGATGATGGGAGGACTTCTACGTCGCAAGAGGATATGTTTATTGTGGCACAAGCCTATTTTGAGAAACTATTTGCTACGAATGCGGGTGTTCATGAACCGGTGTTGAATTTGATGACCCAATGTGTTTTGATGAATGACAATATAATGCTACATCACCTATTACAAAAGAAGAATTGCGCCAAGCCCTTTTTCATATGCAACCTGAAATGTCCCAAGGTCCAGATGGTTTTAATCTAGCATTTTATCAAAGATTTTGGCATGTGTGTGGTGATGATATTTTTCAGGCAGCGACTTCCTGGTTGGGTCGCGGTTACTTCCCTTTAAACCTTACAAAAACAAATATTTGTTTAAACCCGAAATGCGAAGAACCAGATAATATGAAGGATCTTAGGATTTGTCACGCATTATTGGTGTCCGACATGTGATGGGTACTGAAAAGTATTTGGGATTACCTTCGATGATTGGTAGAGATAAGAGGTCTGTTTTTTCTTTTATCAAGGACCGTATCTGGAAAAGAATAAATGTATGGTGGGGATGAGCATTATCGAAGGCGGGAAAGGAAGTTATGATCAAATATGTGTTACAATCTATTCCTTCATACATAATGATCATTTATTTTCTGCCAAATTCATTATAGATGATATTGAGAAGATGATCAATGCGTTTTGGTGGGGAGGAAGGAGTAACAACCGCGGGATTAAATGGATGGCATGCCCCAAAGAATTTGGTGGAATGGGGTTTAGGAATTTCTGTCTAAACCTGAATCCTTAGTTGCTAGAGTTTTTAAATCGATGTACTTTCCCCGTTCTTCATTTTTTGCTGCTAAACTCGATTATAACTCGAGCTTTGTTTGACAGGGTATTCGGGATTCGCGTAAGTTACTTTTATATGGATGTAGGTGGATAGTTGGAAATGGGCAGCAGGTCAGCGTGATGAATGATCCTTGGGTACGAGGTGTTTAAGGTAGCTGAATTCAATCCCCACAAAGCCAATGTGTGCATAGTTTGAGTGTGTCTGATTTGATAGTTGTCGAGGAACGAGTTTGGGATATTAATAAGATTGAATATTTGTTTCCAGATGATATGGTTCAAGCTATTCTCGACACAGCACTGTTTGCGAAAGTTCAAAATGATAGAATAGCATGGATGATGGAATGTAACGGGAATTATACTATTAAGTCTAGTTATAAACTTGCTATGATGGAGTTGCTACATACTGATCGATTCCACGTTGAAGGAGAGTGGCATAGAATCTGGAAGGTGAATTTCCCTCGTAAAGCTCATATTCGTTATGGAGGATTTGCAAAGAGTGTGCTCCAACACGTCTCCGGTTATAATCACGACATGTACAATGTGAGATGATATGCCCCTGGTGTGATACGGCTGTTGAGAATGATTGGCATGCTTTTTTGGGATGTATGGTGGCTCGTGAGAGTTGGTATTGGACAGGGCTTTTGACTTCGCTGCAACCGCGAATTGGAACTGTGAGCAGTTTGACAAATTTTGTTTTTGATATATGTCGCTCTAAAAGCTGAGACATTGCTGATCGGGTGGCTTCACTTCTTTGGCAAACTTGGGCTACACGTAATGATGTCATTTGGAATGACGCTCATCATACTTCAATGAACACTGGGAGGATAGCACTACATGCATGACAACAATGGCAAGAGGTTCATAAACAACCTCCATCACTGGCGGTGCAACACGAGTAGAATAGAGTGCAAGTCAACAACTCAGTTTGGGAAAAACGAGCGAGACGTGGTTCGTGTGCAATGTGGATGTCGTGTTCCTTGATTGCAACCATATTATATCTTTTGCATGTTTTGTTAGAGACTCATGCGGGAAATTTATTCGAACACAAACGAAATGGCAACGGGAAAATATGACAGTATTGGAGGGGGAGGCAGTAACCTTACTTGAGGCCCTTCACTTTGTTGATGCGAACAGATGGAACCAGGTTGTCTTCGAGTCCATATCATCTACTCTAGTGCAAGCTATATCGTCTACGGGTCACGGTGATTCAGAATTCTATGCTATTGTTTATAATATTATTTATCAGTTATCTTTACATTCAAATTTCGAGGTGAAGTTTGTTAGGAGACAAGCGAACATGGTTGCTCATACTTTAGCTAGGTCGGCCTGTTCTTGGGCTAATTAGTGTATTTTTAATTCTTATCCTTCTTGTATTGAACTTTGGTTGATTAATAATAATAGTTAGCTTTACTTCTGTAAAAATAATAGTAATAAAAGGTATGAATAACGTCCAAACATGTGATGATTTTGGGACAATATCTCTCCTGTTAAATAACACTGCTCCATATAAAAATAGGGGGGCCAACCCTAAACCAAAAAATTTAGCAAAACCTAAAATTAGGTAGTCTATAGCATCCCTGATATAAAAGTAAAAAATGGTGATTTAATGTTCAATAGCTGATTGAAGTCTGATCCCCTAAAAAATCTAGCAAAACCTAAAATTAGGTGAGTTAGATAACACGCTCGTATTAATGCTTTGCTAATTAAAAATAGCTACATAATTGATTTAACTTGTCCATTTTTTTAGTTAATACCTTTTTGTTTTGAGAGATTTAGTTAATACCTTTTTAACGTCAATTTTGAGGCACACATTTCTTTTTAAGTAATTGTAGGCACATATTTTTTTGTTACTTTGGGCTCCATAATTAATTAATACATATATAAATATAAAACTAAATAAATAATAATAATGATAAAAAAATTATTTACCTAAAATAAAAATATGCTTCAAATTTATATTATCTATTTTATATAAATTATAAATTAATATTTTCTTTTTTTACATGCCTCATCTTTGCATTATTTTTACCTATATTTTTGTGTAGTCCGTAGACAGAAACTTAAATACCACATGAACTTACATATGTTGTAACCAAATTTTTTGAAAGAACACTTATTCCTTTCAAAGAATATGTGAAAAAATTAAAGTTTGAGGGCTGGCAAGTGCATATGTGACCCTGCCATTGGGCAACCATATCAAATAATTATCCTCCATTACGAATGGACGGTGTTGTTGGATCAATGAGAACTTGTGATCTCAATTGAGATTAAAAGGGTTCTGGTAATATAGAGTTTAGTCGGTATATAAGTCAAGTTTTGCTAAAATATGTTCCAACTAGAAATTGAACTAGAGTTCTTTCGAATAAATTGTCTTAAAGGATGTTTATTAACCATTTGAGTTCAATCAATTGAGAGTTTCCTTTTTTTTTTCTTTTCATATATTGCTGATTGGAAATGCATCTATTTGTAATAGTACATTTTTTTTTTAAATAATGGTCATGAAAAAAACCGATACTTGCATGCACACATTCATAATAAATTATAGATATCACTTTCAAACTTAATAAGTTAAATAGTAATTAAAAACGTGTAGTATACCAAAACCTAAAATTTGGTGAGTCTAAAGTATCCCTAATGTAAAAAGCATTGTGGGGTGGGTGTGGTGTCCTTCCTTATGACTAAGGATAGGTCAAATTGCGGTATCATGCGGGCAGCAAGAGCAATAATGTGATGATATTCCACGTCACTACAACACTGAAGAAGGGGTAATTTCTCACTTTGTCTACTCCCTCCGGTAAGTATGACAACACGATAACCTATTCTATAACCTATTATCTAACCCTGTTTAATTACAGTAAAAATTCCAATAACCTATTATCTAACCCATTCTAGGCCACAGTTTCAAAATCAAAACAACACGATACATATTACGAATATTGATGAGCTGGATATCTATTCTTATCGTCAATGTGGTTTTGGATTTTAAGTTTGTTGAGACTTTTATGATATAACATATCCATGTTACCTATTTTCTCCATTCCCCTAACTTTTATCATATAGCATATCCATGTTATCTAGCAGTTTTAGAAGGAAAAAAAAAAAGATAGTTTGTCGTATAGTGATTTTAGCAACGATTGGGAGTGATGACGGTAATTTGGATAAAACTCAAGCCAATACTTTAATGTGTGGAGTAAAATAAGAAGTAACCAAAATCAAATTGATCTTTTAAGAACAAACAAAGAAATAATATAAAGGAGAAGAAGGAAACCATTGAAATATTTGTTCACCAGTTCGGCTCAAATTTGACCTACATTTCTTCAATGCACTATCAAAGTGTTTCTTTCCAAGAGATACAAGGGTTAAAAGAAATTAGCCTTCAACAAGTTCTCTAAGAAGAAACCCTAATTTCTACCATTTTCTCGATCAGTCTCTTCATGTGACCAAGAGACTCAATGATTTCACAACCAAATTGTTTGAATGGTAATTCTAAACCGTAGAATCTACCCCAAATTCCCTCAATCTTTAGCCTATTGATTTCCTAACTTTTCCTCTTTTGGTCTCATTAGGTTTGTCGTTTTCCACTCTTAAAACTGTGTTGAGACTACCATTTATATACCTGACAGTGTATGTGTGACTCAGCACAAACGAGATTCCCCTTGGAAAAAAAACCCTGCTCTATAAGCACTTTCAGCTGATCTCCTACGTCTGGGCACAAAATAGCGGAATGCTTCGAAACATATTTTAAGACATTCTATAATAATTCTCCACCTTACCCAGAATTATCTTTAAGATTAAAGTGATTAAGCCTTAGTCCCACTTAAACCTTGATCTAGACATCGACCTCCACTTACATCCAACCACCTTCGGCAGTCCCACTAGCTTCCACGTCCAGTCCTTATCCTTGTATCCAACTACACTATGTATTTCGACATGTTTTCACTTTTACCTCTTCAACACTCAGAGTTCCTTCCATAAATTTTAACCATAACCTCTTTACAGGTTATACCATATGTTATTCAACCCTTAAAATGCCTTCTGTCTACTTAAAGAATTCCTTTTGCTCTCTATCAGATCATGAAACCCAAGGTTTTTATAGTCGTACTACTTTGGTGTCATAAGTTGTCTCCACCTAGTCCCACTGGTGGAAGACTCCACCTCAAGTCGAGATTTCTTTAACTCAACTTCTAAACGCGTAAATCCACTATGTCTTTCACCTTATAACCTCCAAATATAAGAATAATCAAGAATTTTCTTACCTATATCTCTCTAGACTAATCTTGGGTATACTTGCACCGCTTATTCAGGATAATGTTGAGTGTTTAACATCTCTCAAGATAAACACATTACTTCTAGATGAAGGTTAACTTTGCAACTTCTCTCAAAACATTTTATCTGAGGCACAAGACAATGCCACTCATACCCTTGTCCTCCATCTCGGTCTTGTTTGCTTTTTTCATGGTAACCACAACACAGTCTCACCATTTAGTGTCTCTAGACACCTTTGTTGAATCAATATTTCTTTCATATTTACCTTGCACAACTCGATCGAAATTATTATTTTCGGTGAATTATTCAATATCCCACTTGTTACCCATGATGCTTGCTTAATTTTTCATTCTTATTTTCCCACGGCGGGCGTCAATTGTCGTGAATCAGATAAAACTCACACCAATACTTTGGTTGTGGAGCAAAATTAACAGAAACCAAAACCAAAGTGATCCAACAAGAACAGACAATGAAACAAAAAAATTGAGAAAAAGAACATAACGATACTTTTTACCCGATTTGGCCAAAATTTTACCTATGTTACAAGAAGAACAGACAATTCACTATCTAAGAGTTTCCTACAAAGAGATACAATTGTTACAAAAAATTAGCCTTCAACAAGTTCTCTAAGAACATACCCTAATTTCTACTATTTTCCTAAGTCTCTTTCCCTAACCAAGAGACTTAATGAATTCACGGCAAAGGTGTTTGAACGATATTTTCAAACCTTAGAACCTACCCCAAAAACCCTTAATATTTAGCTTTATGATTCCATAAAGGTTCCCTTTTATAGTATATTCAGGTTTTCCTTTTTCCTATCTTCAAATTGTGAAAAATAACAATGAGCCATTTCATAGTTTTTTTAGTAAGTTTCCTGTATATCTTAGTCGAATTTTTGCAGATAAATGAAGGGATGAACATGGAAGAGCCATTAGGCGTACTAGACCTTGAAACATGTCAAATCATCCAAACCAAACAACTATGTGGCATGTTATACTTTCTTACAATATATATCAAGTGATTTCATGATGTATATTCACCACCGACATTCCAGTGAGGAATAATGGGACAAGTGATGAAGAAAATATGAAGGATCAACTAAAGGTACATGCACAACACGTGCTACGAGCCAGACATCACATTGTTGAAAGAAATTCATAGTGTCCAACCACTCTGGTACATGCGTTATTTGCACATGGTTGTGGGTGTCGCGCTCGAACATTATCAGAAATATTTGACATACTTGCCTGTGTATATAGAGGCTCTGCCTACTTGGAAAAACATACTATGGCGATCAGAAACATGTGAAATCATGATTTAGGAAGGTTTCCAACAACCAGAAGCATCCTGGAGGCGAGGATTCATCAAACGGAGAATCTTAATCATGTATCTTTTTTTACATATTCAATTGTTTATGTTTAGTTAGCATGAGTAGTTAGTTTCCTAGGTTAGGTCATGTAGATGTCCTTCTTTATAGCTACTTGAACCATGTAATCTGTTGAGTTTTCTTTGAATATAATTTCATTGTTTAGTTTTATTCGGTTGATATTTATTCTTAAAATATGCTTTTTATGCGTTTAAGAGTTTCCAAAAACTAACCTAGGTCTCAATGATTACTAACCCTAGATTTGGTGCTTGATCTAACTTCAATCGTTCAATTTGTAATAGCTTATCACATATTCTATTACCGCCTTTGTGAAAAGAGTTTTAATGTCAATTCAAACCTTCAATGGTTATAGACTCATCTAATACATTAGGGGCTTGTGAGTGGAAAAGTGGATTAAGTACCATAACATTGGCTTAACTATTTTGTTAAAAGTTCATGAAACTAAGTAGGCAATTGTAGACGTTGGACCCAATTACCATGCAGTGAAAATAAGTGAATCTAACATGACCCAATCAATGTTTTATCTATTTTATTTCGTTAAGTGAGATGACCTTTATTTTAAGAACTTAAACAAGCTAATCCAATCCAAATTGACACCGGGAAGAATCGAACCTGAGACCTTGAGGAACAACACACTCCAAGCTCTCCAGTCAACACCATCAGGCCAACCCAAGTTGGTTATTAAGTGCATCAACCATTACCAAGTGCAACTCCCAAGTTACACATCCTAATCATAATAAAGTTGGAATTTCAAAATCCATGTGGATCGGAACTTTTATAAATATGATTTTTCTATCATGTGCAAATTTACACATGTTAAGAAGTTCAAAATAAAAATTTTGTATTGAAACTTACACATTTAATATTAAATATTAAACTTTTAAATAAATAATTGTTGATTTCTGAGAAAAAGTTACTACTATTAGTTGTTTTAACATGTGCAATGTTACACATGTTAGACAAACCTTTTTATAAATATTACCAATTCACAACAGTTTTATATACTTGCTAAACCAACCATCAAATAACATTCTCCATTACTTTTTTGAATATACAAACGTGTTTACCATTATAAAAAGAAAGGAAGACTTGATTAATAATATCACAAGTATATCGATCACACAGAAAGAGAAACACATAACTTCCAAGAATTATCTTATTAATCAATCCACTTTAAATAATATTTTGGAGATGGATTATCAATATATTCTTGGAGGAGAGATTCTTGCTTGTAGTTTGGCATTTGTGTTTGTTCTATACATTGCTGTTGAAAAGAAGAAAGCCAGAAAAATAGATTCAAGCTCAAGCTATCTGAAAACTAATGGTCCAAAAAATAGAATATGCAGCAGCTTAATGCAAGAGGCTGCAGGAGGTACTGTTAGATTTTTTTTCCCTAATTAAGTTATTTATTTATTTAAATAAATAAGTGGTAATTGCCCACTAAGTGCACATAGTGGTAATTATCCATTAATCAGAAAATGGTCTTTATTCTTTCCCTTAAATTTAGTAACTGCCCATTATGAGTGAGTGGAGGAGCAGTTTTGTTTTGCACGTTCAGTAACTTCTTGATGGCAGAAGTTATATAAAGGAGTGCAGTTCATTTGTTTTGGTTCCCTAAGCCTAACATCTCTATTCAGAAAACTTACACCATCAAAGTGAGATTGTGGAAGGTTTAGAAGAGCCTCAACTTCTTCAAGCAAGAGCAATGGCTGGAGGTATGCCTTGATCCTAATTTAAGTTTCCGCTGTTTAAGTAGTTATTTCTTTTGTTCTTTATGAAATAACTTACAAACCAATGAGTTATTAATCTCAAGTATGATACATGATAAATGAACAACATATTTTGTTCATCTCTAATTCTTAAACAAGAGTCCGTCCGTAGTTCACAATGTCAAAAAATGTAACATAAAACACGACAATGTAACATGAGTATAATTTAAAGGCTAACAATGTAAAATAAATATAACATAAAATATCAATTAAAAAAAATAAATTTAAAGGATCAATCGGAAAAAATGGTGTATTGCTTAAAGTACCTCCGATAAGATAACAAAAATATACATGCTTTAGTTTATGGTGCACACTTGACTTGGGTACCCTAGAGTTTGGTACAACATGTACTCCTTGGCCAATCATTAAATTACTTTATTTTAAAATAAATTTACTTTTACCCAAGTACGTTTAAATGTGATGACATGAGTCTTTTCTACCTTAACCAATGTTTTCGGTTTGAATCCAACTTTAGGCGTGCATTAGCGTTAAAACTCTTAGCTAGGAAGAGTTTGCTGTGCAGCTGCTCGCATGGAAGATTCCCGGTTTACTGAAAAAATATTTAAATTTTAAATCAATTTTGTATACATAGTAGTGAAACCCAACCAATTCCAAATTATTATTTAAAAATTTACCTTGGTAATTCAGTTTTGGCTTTTGGGATGAGTATCTAACTAAAACAATTAATATAAACAGATCCTAATGAATGGACCGAACCAACAATTAGTCGTGACTTGTGATCTTTCATTTAAGCAAAGGTATTAGTGGATTACATTTCTCACACAACCTTTGATTCTTCCATGAAGGCATTAGGGTTTCGGAAGACATAAAATTTATTAATATCTTTTTAAAAGAGTATATATAGTATAGTGTTAGCATTTCATGGTTTAGTTAAATATTGCTCCTGGCCTTTCTAATGCTCATTCTCTTCTCTTGAAGCACAAAAACATGAAAACTCTTCTAACCTTAATCTTCACATTCTCCATGATTGCTGCCTTCTCACATGCAACACCAACATTGATCATTCGCACTCAACCTCAAATGAACCAATCTTCCATGCTTATCCATACCCAACAACAAGTAAATAAATTTTACATTCTTATCTTTAGATTTTCAATGTCCCTTTTCCCCGTAAAGTATAGTCACTACATTACATAGTGTATACATACATGAATGATATATATACCCTTATTAATTTCATATTTTAATGCATCTAAAATAAAAGGTTATATGTATTTTTTTTGGTGAATTAAAAAAAGTTTATATTGTATCGTATATGCATGTTTCAGAATGAGACTAAACGGAGTGGTAACTGCGATTACAAGGTGACCATAACAACAAGCTGCAAATCTCCATTATCTACAAGAGATGAAATCAGTATTTTATTTGGAGATGCTGATGGCTCTGAGGTTTATTTCTGTACCACCAACTATTAACTATATATCTGTTCATCTTGCTCTTTAATTTTTGTTGTGCAAATAATATTTGTCAAGCGTAGGTAACTTAATTGGTGAACTAAGAAACATTGAAACAGTTTTAAGCGAGAAGTTTTGGATTTGATTCCGAAAGCTAGCTTAACAACTAATTATTAATATTTTCCTTAAAAAGATAAACTTATTATTAACATTTGTTTGTTGGTTGCCTCGAAAAAAATTGATTGTTACTTTATAAACAAAATTAGATTAACTATTGCTTTTATTTTCAAGACCTATGATTAATCTACTTTTTCTCAATCTTGTCCTCAAAAGTAATACATTTTATGTACTCATCCAAAATTTTGAACTACCAAGATCATTTAGTAAAGTTGTTTTACTTAACCAATTATTTATTATTTTCTTGATTCGTATAAAAGAAAAAACAAAGTAAAATATGAAACGGAGTGAGTATGGAATCTTTTTTATATTTGACTAGAACTAATTATGTAATGTAGTATATTGGTTTGATTATAAATCTATATATCTATACATATAATAATTGCAGGTTTATGTACCAAGATTGGACGATCCTGATTCTGGGACGACGTTCGAGCAATGCACCACGATGGATTTTGAGATATTGGGACCATGTATTGGCAAAATATGCAAAATGTATCTATTTAGGAATGGCACAGATGGTTGGATACCAGAAACTGTCACAGCACATCACCATGACAACCCTCCAGTAACATTTAAGTACAACATTGACATTCCTAAGGATTCTGGTTATGGCTTCAATAATTGTGGTTAACTTCAAAAAGATAAGCTTGAGTGTATTTCGGCAACAAGATCAAATGGTCGAGAAATATAGAAGTATCATAATAATACTTATAAAATAAGGTTGATTTTTTTAGTTACGAAGAGTTTAGTGGTGAAACTCATACATAAGTGCCGAGAAATGAGAGATTATGGGTTTGGGGCCCAACATATCAAACATCCTAGCATATTTTGTATGTGATTATAATTGTATGTTTAAGATGATGATTGATGTTGTAAATGTTAAATTATGTGCTATTGATGATGATTTAGTATGAATTAATGATGGTTCTTCAAAATTAATGATGATTTTTCCGTCAAATAAAGGAGGTTTCTTAACATAGCCATCAGAACTTTCATCACCAAAACCATACATGTATTTCACAGAAGCATCTTTACTCTCACATGATTATCTCAACCAAGAGACCGAACTCTAACGTCAATTGAACAAAGTGAGGAATATAAGAAATGGGAGTTTGAATTATAATTTTTTTTAAAAAATCTTTAATGCAATTCCTTTGTAAAACACACTATAAGTTTAAAAAAAGCCTTTTGAAAATACTTTAAATAAAACAAATGCAAAAAGAAAATAGTTTAAGGGATACAAAGATCAATACAAGAATTTATTCCGGTTCACTACCAACATGGTCAGGGGTGGTCCTGAGGGTGGACGGGAGGGGCGGTAGCCCATGGCACCATTATTATAGGGGCATCAAAATTATTATTTTTACTTAGTAGTTAGTAATAT
>Ga0228711_1009507_pt1 | contig 13169 bp, 7 predicted proteins | sample MedpolnodulmetaG_2_FD_177996 | JGI IMG/M metagenome (GOLD analysis project Ga0228711, IMG submission 177996) | Root nodule microbial communities from Medicago polymorpha collected in Santa Monica, California, United States - brown nodules | ecosystem: Host-associated > Plants > Roots > Nodule...
GTATGATTCTCGCTTTGGGTGCGAGAGGTCCGGAGTTCGATTCTCCGAATGCCCCCGTTTTGATTGCCCCCGTTTTGATTTTTATCTTCAATTTCGGTTTGTAGCTTACATCCTCACACGGCTGGGGCCCACAACACCAGCAACATTTACTAGGTTGCAGCAGCATGAACTTCAATATCCTACTTGCGTCAATGGAGAGGTGACATTAGTGGAATATTTTAGTTTTATTTAATTTTTGGTGTCAAAAAGAAGGTATTAAGGGTTGAACTCAAACTCTACCATTTCAAATGTTAACGTTGTCTTTACGATTTAACTTACATTTACATGAGGACTATTTTAGTCTCTGACTCTGTAAGACACTTAAATAGGTCCATGAGATTATGAGTATTTCAAAAAGGTTATCGGCTCTACTAATCTATCAAGTTAGTTTTAATATTTAACCATTTAATTACTACTTCATTCGATCGCTATTATAAATAAAATTTCACTTTTTAAATATATTGAATGATTAATGTATCTAAAAAGTAAAATTTTGTTTATAATAGTGATCGGAGGAAGTATCATTTAATTTTCCATATTTTAACAAGTTACTATCAATTTGATTCCTAAGTTTATCCACTTAGTGTCAATTTAATTCATAACATTTTTATGATATTATGACTTTTTCAAATATTCATAAAATCACAGACCAATTTAAGAGCGTCATACAAAGTCTCATTTTCGATTATGTTGAATTTGGATGACAATTTTGATGTTTTTTACTTGTGTTACGTTGCATATACTTCTTCCATCCCCATTATGAGCAATCATATTATATTATTTCACATAAATTAAGAAGCTATAAAAAAAGAAAGGAAACAACAATTTTACTAAATTAATTGTATAAGTGTATTGCAAATTAAAAATAATACTGTACTTATTATGGAACAAATTATTTTAGCAAATGACATTCATATAGGACATAGGGAGTTGTAAGACTTAATGATCCAAAGTTACTACACCTAATTCACTTGTACATCGTAGATATAGTTTGTTTAGTATATAATGTGACATCTCATGTTTTTTTATATGGTTTGATGGCATTCAAGTTTTACAATTCAGCTTCAGTCACAGCCTAAACAAAAAGTCTTAGGTGAAACTTTGAAAGTCATCTTTATCCAAGGTACATGTGCTGAATGATTTATTTGTAGAAAAAATAAAAGCAAATCCGAAGAATATATATAACCAAGCAAGCATCAATGCAATTGCTGTCCATATCATATTCAAGCACAACCAACAAAATATATCTGATATACAGTGTGAAATGTGCATTCATCTCATAACCAATAACTAGGCATGACAGCCTCATTTGTCCAGACAACAAGATTTGCATAATATAAAATTATAAATAATCTAAATGGAAAATGAAAGAGCTTCCCATCTCCTCACAGACTGCAACAGTGCTAACTCCATCTAGAAAGGCTATTAATCAATAGATTTAGACCTTCAATGCGAGCTTGTGAGCTGCAAGAGCTTCAACCTTTAGAGTTGGCTCCCACAATAATGTACTCTACCATTAATGTTGTTACCACATATGGATCCATGTTCGAAGCCAGACGCCTCTATTCCAAGTAACCTACAATCAAGACAATATGTTCAGAATTCAAACTCTAAAAACTAGCATAACTACTAACTTACTAACATCTGCCGACAAAAAAATATATACATGGTAATACTTATGGATTTTACCACTATAACATCTGCCGATAAAAAAAATATATACACAGTAATACTTATGGATTTTACCACTAAAGTGATCTTGGTATTCATTCATTTTCTGGTATAGAAAACAATGCAAAATAAATCTAAATGTTAACAATGGTATAAAATTATTGTTTTGTGACTCACCTTTGCTGTTCTTCTCTGTCTCTTCCCACACAGATCGAGCATCCACGGTTAGCAACTCCCTGCATAACCAATTAGATAAGAATGTTTTACACAAGATGATATGCTTTCATGTTCATGATTGATTACTGTGTTTAACAAGAACAGGTATTGAAAACTTTGAAGCAATACCCAATAAAATGTGTTGATGCCGGCAGTCTCATGCTTTACTGTCAAACCTTCTCTCATTTCCTTCTCTGTATGCTTCAATGTGGACCTTGTGACAAAGGGATAGATTCGAAATTGCCTTCTTTATTACCTCAAATCCTCTATCTTCCCTCATACTCTCAGTACTAAAAAGCAAATTATATTATTCATCAACTTCGTAATTTTAGAAAGTTAAATGTAAGACATGCAATTATGATTCATGACAAAGAAATGTCAAAAAACCTGTCATTGGTGTGTGAGATCCTGCACCATTCCAGTCACCCTATCAAGGTTCAAACTAAAACAATTAGTAAAATTAATTAGCATAAGGTAATAAAAAATGACAACTAAAGGATTATAGTACCTCAATTGATTTTGGATTAAGGGTGAGCACAACACCAGCTTATTCTATTAAAGATACGATAGTCTTAGATAACATATTATTGAACCAAGAGGCTCTACAGAATTAAGATACTGTGACATTTTCTGAGAACTGGCTGTTTTAGAAGCTTAGCCTTTCTACTGTGACAAGTAGGTAACGGAAAATTACCTCAAGGATGTATCTTGAAGCCCAAATATGATCACTAGCTTTAACACAATTTGCAGAAGCCATAGACCTAATTCTTATTTTCTACGATTACATAAGATAAAAGTGAATCCATATTCATCTAAAAAAAATTGGTGTTGGCTATTGAAAACGTGCACTTCCTCGGATAGGATTCAAATTTGAGACGAACGTGCTATTAAACAATGAAATGCAACCTGCACGTAGAAAGCCATTATTAAATAATTGATAACAATAACAATAAAATAAAATAAAAAACATTAGTGAGAGAGAGGGATGGGAAACACATTACCATTGGGATGGTGGAGAATGATACTAGATCATAGAAACTACCCATTGCTTCAGACATCCCAGCAACAATGCGGTTTTGCAGCACAATAATGAAATTTTTGCAGCAATCACATGTATTTTAACAAACATACAAGTGATTGCGCATAACATTGAATTCCAATCTGGAAATCCAAACCACTGCGTATATATATCTTGAAATGCATGGTGAAGTAACCACAATCCATGACAAGAAAACTCTAAACATAGACCTAACTCTAAACATACAAGTGATTGGGCATAACATCGAATTCCAATCTGGAAAACCAAACCACTGCATATATATATTGAAATGCATGGTGAAAGAACAAACAAGAAAACTCTAAACATAAATACATAACAGAAAATATTTAACAACAACCCATGAAGTAACCACTAAACATAAATACATAACAGAAAATAGAAATCGGAAATTAACATATAAGTTGCAGTTAGGGGAGTGAAGAATCTAGTGGATGGGTTCTTCATAAACCTCGTAACATCTACCAGTACATTACTTACTACATACATACTACTATTACAAACAAGGAGATTTCAAACATAAGTTACATAACACAAATGGAAATTAACAGAAAAGTTGCAGTTAGGAATTAGGATGTATTCTTCATAAACCTCATGCAACTGTGGCATAACATCTACATCACCGCACACATTATTCTATTAAGATCAAGGTGATATCAAACTCTCTTGGTAGACTTGTGGAACCATACGACTGTCAGTGTTTTGAATTTCAAGAGTCTGAAAAGTAGCATCTCTAGAATTGTAAACACCCAACAATAACTGAAACCCTTGCAGCAGCACTATATCATCCTCATAAACATGTAGTGCCCTGGTATAAGGAAAAGAACTGACATCTCCCATGTTAGGCACACGGAACAATTTAGTCCAAGAATCTTCATTCCCATACTCCTTCAAAAGCCAAACATTCTAAAAAATTATGAGTATGATAACTAATGCACAAACAATCCATCAACACATCTAAGGTTGGAGAAACCACATCCTCGACTCCATAATCAGGCTGCAATAGTTCTCGATAAGACTCTGTCTCCAAATCAAGAGAAACAACGATGACTTGATTTGAAAGTTTATTATTGGCAAACCAATTAATAGTTCCACTAACGAACGTTGAGCACAAATGAGGAAGAGGAACAGGAGGAGGAAAATCGGCCTGAATGCTTCTCCAATAATTGGTACCAATGGTATAAACATTTGCTTGACTTTTTTGTCTCCGTTAACTCCATTGCCGCGTATGCAAAAAACGGCAATCACCTTGTAAGTATGATCATAGCCAAAATCAAAGATGTGGCATAACATTGTTGGTGGCGCGATGTTGTAAATTTCCTGATGGAAGGATTCCACAGAACAAAGAAATTGCAGTAGAGTTTGATACAGATGATGCCGTGGCAAGAGCCAACTATGCACTCGAAACGGTTTCTATTTCCCGGAGGATACTCTAGCTGTGTGGCAGTGGGGGTCACTTCTGTGGAGACGGAGTAGAGAGGGTAAGTCATGATGATGAACTCCGGGGAAAGTTCGGAGAACATTAAGAGGACACGGTGGCGCGTGTTTGACACGCGAAGGTGCTTTTTAGCGAAATCAGGATCCGAGATAAGAGATTTCCAGGACTTACAGACGGATCGGAGTTGCATGAGGAACTTAACTGGAAGCCTAGTGAGAATATCGACCACGAGCTCAAATGGAAGAGTGGGAAGTGGAGGCGCGTGAAGTCAATCTCCGAAAGAAGATGTTGATGGTGAAGTTAGGGATACGACGGAGGAGTTCAAACACTGCCTCTTGGTGGTAGTTGTTTCTTCCGTAGGTGGATCTGATGAAAAGGCGCCGTTTCCGTCATCGGTTTCGCTACTTGGGGCCATCGTCAGCGTGGTAACAACCGGCATCAGCCAAATGAACTTAATTTTGAGAGAGAAATAGTGACAACTTTTGCAACAACCTTCTCTCTATCTCCTTATTGCTATAGTTTATGTGCCAATACCACTTTTTTCTTTGTAAAGTATGATTGTCAAATAAGTTGATACTAAATTGGTTGTTCAAATAACACTCATCCTCGAGAGAGAACCATGTTTTTTTGTGGTGGCGGGGTTGGAACCCCGGACGTTGCATATTTTATGCATTGTCTCTGTCAACTGAGTTAAGCTCATGAAGACGAGAGAACCATGTTTGTAAAGACTTGATGAGTTTTTAAGTTTAATTAAGTATATGGTTTTGTAAGTATCAAGTTATTTTACAAATATACTAATTTAATTCATAAATTTCTTCCCTTCCAAAAAAAAAATCATAAATTTTTTCAATATAAAACATAGATTTTTTATTTAAGAGTAACAAATTCATTTTTAGTTATAAATGTTTACACTCTTACATTTTTTTTCCTTCCTATTTTGTTAAAAGATGTTTATGTCTCCCATTTGAGCTAAAGAAAAATGCGTTGGAGATTCTAAGTTTAAACTTTTACGAAAGATTCATACATCAAACATGATTAACCTAATGGTACAAACTTATTCATTTTTTAACCAAGTTTAATGAAAAGATGGTAATGTACTATAAACATTTGATGACTTTAATGGCTAAATTGTTATTATATAAAAACTTTAAAGTACATACCTTAACTTAAAATACCATGAGATAGATATCCTCAATGGTATATATCATCGACCAATTAGCCTTAGGGTGTGCCACGTGGTAAACCTTTTAAAAAAAAATATATCAAATAAAGAATTTATAAAGTAATATTGGTAGGTGGCACACATTAATTGATCAATTGTATATAGCATTGGTACGTAATGGTACACAAATGTTATCCTCCATGAACTTTTTTTAAGGGTCCACCATGGTCCTCATTGATTGACCAGCAATAGTAGATAGCTTATTCTCATTTCCATTTTAACATAATACAAATCACTTTTCAATTTTTTGCCCACTATTTCTTCATTTCACATGGTAAATCACTTTTTAATAGTAGATATATTTGACCGGTGACATTTAGCATGGGAAAGGGGAGTTGTTTCCCACCATGGGAAAGTTAATCTTGACTATTTGATTAAATAAATAACATATTTTTATCATGGTCTCTCAACACCAAATCTAACCACTCACCTTCCATAACTCATCTCCCTTCTTGCCTCCATCATAGATGATCAGACTTCCCCCTCAACAGTTCTAACAACATTGAAGACAAAATTTCACCATGTAGCATGGTTCCAACATTGAAAATCCATTTTCACGACATGAAAAAACCAAAATTCACCACTGAGATGCAAGCGGAAGTGGCCACTGTGTAGATCTGAAAACTCTATAACTCTAATTATATACTAATTTTTAAATAATTTTCATGATCATGATGCGTATAAAATGGAAGGCAAGGAAATAAAGATATACAATTCATTCCAAAAGCAGCCAACCAGTAAGTTGATTAGCATTAACATAAATTCCTTTATTTTTTGGATGATTTCTTTTTTTAATTCAATCAAGTTTAGAATTTACTATTATTGTAATTTGTAACTTTGGGTTTTCTTCAAAATGGTTTAAGAACAAAGATGATGTCAAAGTTTGGTTTACCAACCATCAAAAATCTTGATTGAGTTGAATGAAGAGGAGAAGGTTAAAGGGTTCGTCTGCCATGGATTAATATAAGGTGCGTGTCGGAATGTTCTTAAACGGGTCAAGTGAGATTGCAGGGGTGAAAGAGACATGGAGGAGAGTGAAAAAAATCTTGTGTTGAATGTCTATGATAAAAATATATTTTTTATTTAATCAAATGGTCAAGATTAACTTTCTCATGGTAGAAAATAACTCCCCTTTCTCATGCTAAACTCCACCTATTTGACCTATTACTAAATAGTGGACCAGTAGAGAGTGATGGTTGATGGTAATTTGAGACAGTCATACACTTATGAAAAACTAACAAGCAAACAGAAACTAACTTTTTTTTTTAATGCGTTAAGTATGTATGTATTTTATTAAAAAAGATGTGTGAATTTGTTTACGCCTATCATTTATTTAGGAATTTTATATGGTTTCATACACATATTAATAATATATTTTAGAAAAGTAGTTGTAACGTCCGTAGCTCCTCTCATTTATATGTCGTTCTATATCTATTCTTTTATCGACTTTAACCCACTATCCATACTATGTGATATGTTTCGTTTAATCCACTAAAATGCATATATTCAAGTAAACTTTTTTGTGTGTCAAAGAGTTTAGCAAAAAAATTTGCATACACCAAGTGTGAAGAAGAGGGATATTGCAGATTCAAACTCCCTCCTCAACGTACAAATATCTAAGAAAACATGTGAGTTGAATTTACGGAACAAACATTTTAGTTATATTAATTGTGCAATGTTGGATTATATTTAATTTAGATCACTATTTTGAAGTTTTTTTTTTTGACCGTGTTATGTTGCAAATACTCCCTTTGTCCCATTTACTAAATTAATATTACTATTAAGTATTGAAAATTAAAAACGATACTAGCTCTATTCCATTATGAATGTCCTCCGTGGAAATTTGAATGGCTTCTCTTTCTGAGGTACATGAGCTGACTGATTTAGTGATTTATTTGTAGAAAAAATAAAAACAAATCTTGAAGCATATAACAAAACAAGCATCAATGTAACTCTGTCCATACCATATGCAAACACAACCAACGAAATATCTGATATACAATGTGCATTCATCTCATAACCAATAACTAGGCATGTCAGCCTCATTTGTCCAAACAAGATCTCTTCATAATATAATAAATCTAAATGGAAAGTGAAAGAGCTTCCCAGCTCCTCACAGACTGCAGCAGTGCTGACTCCATTAATCAATAGACTTAGACTTTCAATGCAAGCTTCTGAGCTGCAAGAGCTTCAGCCTCTAGAGTTGGTTCCCACAATAATGTACTCTCTGCCAATAAGGCTGTTACCACATATGGATCCATGTTTGAAGCCGGACGTCTGTCTTCCAAGTAACCTACAATCAAAACAGTATCGAAGGTAAGCAACATGTATATGATAACGCTTATACATTTTCAACGAGGATGTCCAGCATTCAAACTCCGAATGTTAACAGTGACGTGGAATTATTGTTGGTGATTGTGACTAACCTTTTCCATTCTTCTCAGTCTCTCTTCCGACACGGATTGAGCATCCACGTTTACCAATTCCCTGCATATATTCAATTATATAAGAATATTTCACACAAGATGATAAACTTCAAATTCATGATTGATTGCTATATGTGTTTAACAAGAATTGACATTCAAAATTTGGAAGTAATACCCAAGAAAATGTGTCGATGCTGGCAGTCTCATGCTTTCCTGTCAACCTTCTCTCATTTCCTTCTCCATATGCTTCCATGTGGACCTTGTGGCGAAGGGATAGATTCAAAATTGCCTTCTTTATGACCTCAAATCCTCCATCTTCCCTCATGCTCTTTGTACTAAAATACAAATGATATTATTTATCAACTTGATGATTTAGTAAGTCAAATACAAGACATGTGCAATTATGATTATTCATAAAAAAAAATGGCATGTCAAAAAACCTGTAATTGGTATGACATCCTGCACCATTCCAGTCACCCTGTCGAGGTTAAAACTAAAACAATTAGTAAAATTTAATTAGCATAAGGTAAGAAATAATTTCAACTAAAGCATAACAGGACCTCAATTGGTTTTGGATCAAGGCCGAGTACAACACCAGCTTGTTCAGTAATTCTCTGTCGGAACAAACAAAGTGTAGTATATTCAATTAGAACATACAAAAGTCTTAAATAAGTCATTATTATTGAACCAAAAGCCTCTACAGAATTAAGACACTGTGACATTCGTTGATAACTGATTGTTTCCGAAGCTTAACCTTTCTGTATCATATAGTTCTATGTTGTGTGTGTGTCTAAAACCAAAAAGTAGGTTAAATGAAATTACCTCAAGGATGTATCTTGAAGCCCAGATATGATCAGCAGCTTCAATACCTAGACTAGGACCAACTTGATACTCCCACTGCAATATTCATAAAAGAATAATAAGAAAAACAATTCAAATAATTATAAGGTATGTAGCACCGATACTTCATAATAAAGTATGTCCGGTGTCCAACACGTTTGGTTATATTCAAATTCTTAATGCCGTGGCCGATGTATGTGTTTGTGCCAATGTTTCATAGATCATAACACATGATCCAAAAGGAACAGAAGGAGATTTACCTGGCCAGGCATAACCTCTGCATTAGTACCACTGATGTTAATTCCAGCATATAAACAAGCCTTGTAATGAGCATCAGATATATCACGTCCAAATGACTTATCTGCCCCGGCACCACAGTAATAAGGACCCTGATATATCAAGAAATCTTTTAATTAAATCCATATTTTGAAGTTTCAAATTCCTATGAAATTTGAAATAAAACACAAAAGAACTGGTATTACCTGAGGACCAGGATAGCCACCTACAGGCCAACCTAATGGCCATTTCACATTTGTTTGAAGTAAGGTGTACTCTTGTTCTATTCCGAACCTTTGAACAATCAACATACAACATCAGCATGTTTTCTGTTAATATTATAATTCAACACCATAAGTTCAGTTATCTTCTATTTTAGATGCTCAGTTGCATTGCATCTAACAATAGTTGGTAATATTAAAAAATAAGGAGTAATATACATACCATGGAATTTCAGCCTCAACCTTTGGGTTTCTGAAGATTTCAGCAGCTTTATATCTCTTATTTGTAGGGATAGGCTCACCTTGTGTTGTATAAGCATCGCAAATGACCTTCACGAAACAAAATAATTCGATTAATTTCATAATATTTGCCTTTCAATCAACATGTCATGAAACATCTTTAATGTATCACACCGCTTACCAAAATGTTGTTACCACCGCGGAAAGGATCTCTGAAAATCGCTTGAGGACTGAGGAAGAAAAAAGATCAAATTAAATCTGGAATGGCATGTCGTAAAAGCTAGTAACATGAATAGAAGTATTAGTAAACAAATTCTTACTATAGGATCACTTCAGTATCTTCACCAGGGGCTTGTCCAGTGCTAGATCCATCATAGTTCCACTTAGGAAGCTCAGAGGGATGCTCAACAGGCTTTGATATGGTCTGAGAATACAAAACATATACACAGGATTGTGATTAATAGCATGAGTAAAATCAGACAATAACATAGCAGGGAAACTTTATCTTAGCCTATTTACTACATTGTAAGGGTCAGTTAGGATTGACTCATTTGAATTCATCTACTGACATAATTACTTGTATGATTGTTAAGAAGAACATATGGAAACAACTTTTGACATGTCCATGAACTATTTTAAGCTTATTTCCATAAGTTCTCCACGACAGCTTATGAAAAAAACATAGTTTATATGACAGAAAATAATTTTTGATTTTACTTAATATTTTGTTATATAAATAGCTTATACATGGGTACTTATATGATAAGAATTTATGCTATAGGCAGTTAATTAAGTTGTTTATCCAAACATGGTCTAAATAACATACTCTTGATTTGCTGCGCACATCAATTCCTGTTCCACCAATCCTGTTTAGAAAAAGTATCACAGTTTTAAATATCTTGTACCTTCATACAGAAGAATGAAAAATGAAATATATATTCATAATTTGAAGAGTAGAATGAAATACCAGATGTACTCAGCAATTATGCTATTAGTGAATGGAGTGATGTCCAAATTAAGTAGATCCTCAACCCTGCTGATGGTGCCAGAGTTGATTGCCATTACTCTGAATTTAGCAGAACGTGCAACTTTCTTAGTTTGTTTCATGACCAAAGAACTCCACATCTTTGATGAGATTGGAGTTGCAAAGGGAGAGGTTTTTGTGATTCTTGTCTGGCATTGTGTAGAAGGTGCCAAAATCTGTGCCATGTTCGGCTTAACAAAAAGTGAATTAAATTATAAATTTAGATTACTATTTAAAATAACACGGACTCAGACACCAAACACTACGCTAACACATATGTAGAGTGTTCAGTGTAGACACTAGTAATAATTAAGACAATGGTAGTAACCAAACGTTACCACCTGTGTCAGACACCAGATAGGCTATCAAGTCTCAGTCTAAAGGGCTAGTACTACATAGATCCTCCTTTAGAGGCTATGAAAGTGATTATGTGCTTGTATGTTGAATACTTGCCTTGAAAAAAGGCTAGGAACAAACAATATGATTATGTGCTTGCATGTTGAATACTTGTCATAGTTTCTCTCATCTCATCTCAGTACTACATACAACTATGACACATTTTTAGGCCACTTTGCTTAGGTGTCAAATTCTTAAGCCATCATTGCCAAATCATCATTTTAAAAGTTAAAATTTTAGCCACTTTTACCATTCCTTCATCAAGAAACATCATTTTCACAAGTTTTTCAATCACTTTCATTCATTTTACACATGAAATTTGAAACCAAATATGCCATATTTCAGGCCTTTTTTCAGAAACAAACAAACAAACTCATTAAATCACCACTGTACCACACACAAAGAGACAAAACATGCCAGAAGCAACAGCTGGTTTACAACACTTTGCATTGCAAAAAACCAGGTTTTCTTCCTTAAATGTAGAGTTGCTATACTCAGTAATAAGACCATACAAGGTAAAGCTAAAATTAATTGATTTACTTTCATACTTTGTTTTGGTTTGTGAAGAAAATATTCAAATGTTTAAAATTGCACTACAGGGTCCTATAAAAGGTTTGTTGCAAATATGGACTTGGTGACATCTAAAGCGATTGGTTAGTGGAAAATTATTTTTTCTGTAGTTTTTTCATCAAAGACCATAGATCATTTGTTGTAGGTTTTTAAGGGAATTGGAGTTTTTGACCTTTTTAATTTTATTTTACTATTCTGCTTGCAGGTAGTGTTAAGTTGACCTTAGCATTAACAGCATGTCATGGCTTCAATTTGTATAGTTCTTTTCTTTTTGTGTCTCTCACTCGTACAGTAAAAAGTAAAACCATGACCATGTGTAGAAGATACATTTCAAGTTTTTATGAGCATTGAATATGAGTGATTAAGTTCCCATTTTCTTTGCAAAAGCCTTAAACTTGCATGAGTATATGAGTGGTGAATTAGTAAGGAATTAAAATATTCTACTTCTTAGTTTAGTTTCTACAAGTTTTTGTCATTTAAAAAAAAACTATGAATTAGGGTGGGACTGATTTCATATGTTTTGCCTTTTGAAAGCTGCCTTTCTACTTGCTCTAACTATAGAATCTAGTAGGTTGTAATAATAAAAACATCAAGTTGAAACTATAGTAACTATTGATTGAAAATTCTAACGTAGTGCTGAAGGATTTGAGTTTCAAGACAAATTAGATTTCAATTGATTTATGATGACTTTATCTATTGTTGCACTAATGAATATGTGATAATTAGCACAAATTAGATCCACACCTATGTTAAATACCAAGCAAGATTATTTAAATTTGGTGGGAATGGCTAAACCTTTGTTGTCTTTAAATTATCATTCATGAGCTTTATCGACTCTTCCAGATTGTTTTTATATTTAAGCTTACCAAAACAATATTAGATTGTAACCATTTATAAAATTATTCCAAGTGTCTGCACTCCTTATTCAGGAATCCCTGTTGTTTCATCGTGTGTTCCATTATTTCCGTTACGTTGAAAAATGATTTCAGGCTAAATTGTTAACATATTTTGACTACTTTTTTCTCCTGTTTATTGTTTTACATGCCTGACAGGCCTCTAACGTGGTTTCTACCTTAATTTGTTTTCAGCTGTGTAATAAAATTATGATAATTCTTTTTTTAGAGAAACTTTTTAATGAATGACCCTTGAAGCTTCTCAGTCAGTTTTAATTCTCCTAAATTCTAGGCAATAAAGATTAAGTGGCTGATTTGATTTCCTTTTATTTAGGTATCAGTTATGTTAATTAGTGGCAACGCATTTGCCTTTCTACTTTCCTTATGGCTGTATAAGTACACCAGTCTTTCCTGCTAAATAATATACAAGCCTTTGCATCATATTTTCTCTTTGTTCATTCTTGTTATAACCACTATATTTCATCAAATAACCAACAAATTGGTAGCAGAGCTTTTTTCTTACGGGATCTGTGAGATGAATGCTGAAACAAGTTTTTCACACGTTGCTCTTCCTATTTTTGATGGTGAAACTGAAAGCTATGATCTATGGGCTGTGAGGATGGAAGCCTACCTAGATGCT
>Ga0228711_1009508_pt1 | contig 13169 bp, 8 predicted proteins | sample MedpolnodulmetaG_2_FD_177996 | JGI IMG/M metagenome (GOLD analysis project Ga0228711, IMG submission 177996) | Root nodule microbial communities from Medicago polymorpha collected in Santa Monica, California, United States - brown nodules | ecosystem: Host-associated > Plants > Roots > Nodule...
TTCTTTTATAGTTTTCTTTTTTTTTTTTTTTTATTACTCGACTAGATAGCATAAAGTAATACATACTCCCTCAGTCTTAGATTATCATTAAAAAAGAAATTAGAGTCCAGTTAATGAGTGCTACCGTGACATTTTTAAGCATCCTAAATTTAGTAATTATTTTTTTAAAAAGTCAACTATTACAATTGTCAATGTGTTCAATACACAATTTTTTATTAAAATCTTGTTATTTAAAATGCTTAAAGAGTGTTCCGGAGACACTCGTTAACATTTCCCAAAAAATTATTATCAAGAACAACAATTATTTATAAAAAAATTATATATTTTATATCAAACACACAATTTTCAATACAAGCTTACAATTTTGAACTTTTTAACGTGTGCAAATTTGCAAATGATGAAAAAATCCTAGTAAATATTAGGAATTCATAAATCTAAATAAAGAAATTCATAAATCTAAATAAAACTAATTTATTCAAACATATAGTTTTAACTAACGGTCATGTTAACCGGTGCCTCCAGGCACTGATTAAGGAAATCAAAAAAGAAAGTTTTAAATTAAAAGTAATACTTTTTTAAATATTTAATGAGTTGACTGTACAAGTTTTAATGTCATATTACTATATTTGTCTCCTTTATTGGTATCTCGAAGGCATCGGTTAACATTTAACAGATATTTGAATGTGACAAAGAATGTGTTGAAACTAATTCTTTATCATTGTTGCAACAAATTCTTTCTCATATTCAATGTCACAATTTGAACATTCAATATCTTTAAAATTCATAGTTTCAACACATTTTTTGTCACATATTTTCCAACACACTTTATTTTTTTTGTTAAAACTCATATGATTCTCGTACCAACCTTCTAAACCATTTTTTATTCTAGATAAAACTTTTTTATTATTTGTTAAAACATTCTTCATGGTCCAGGCATGAGAGATAATGTTTTTACCATGAACTTCGCACCTACATTCATGAACTTCGCCCTCACATTTTATAGAAGTGTTTTAAAACTATATATATATCTAAAAAAATGATGCAAACCATATAACTTTATTATATAATGGCATACATAATTTCTTTTATTGAATACTACGTTTTTATTTTATTGATAGTTATTTTGATAGTTATTGTCAATAAGGATGATAATGTGGGTCAATCCGTCTCGTTTAAACCCAACCCGCTTTAAGTTTGAGAAAAATGGGATAGGACAGGGCTGGTCAACTTGAAGTGGCAGACTTAAACACACACCTTGTCTCGTCAAGAGGCGCACTAGCACGTTGGCGGGTTGGCCCGTCTAACAATTTTTTTTAAAGAATCATTTTTTTGACAAATATTATTAAAAGATATGCTACCGTTATAAAAAGTCATTTTTATTTTCTTATAATCATTTTATTTCCAGTCTAATCTAACCTAAAGAAAAAAAAATTGTCTAATAAAAAATTGTCCAATTGTTTCGTGCCTTAAAGAATTGTCTAATTGATTTTAGGGAAAAAATTTAAAAATTGAGTCACTTGTTATTTATTAGTAGAATACAAATGAAAACATCGTTTTTAATAAGCTCGCGACCCACCCCACCCTCGCCCCACCCTACCACAACCCACCTGTGGGCTAAATTGGGTGGATCAACTATAGGGAATGGGCTTAAAACCGCCTAAAATGACTGTTAAATTGCTTGGCCTGACGGATTTGGCATGTTTTGCCGCCCCCTAATTGTCACATTTTTTCATATAATAATAATTAAAAACAACCGAGTGTCAATTTTGTTAACTACATTTCACTCATAAGAATTTGTAATTACATCAACATTTTTTTAATATTTCTTATCAATTCAGTAGTATCTATCTATTATTTTTAATTGCAGTATATTTCTATAAAACATGGTAATCATTTAAACTAAATACACCCAGTCATACCATACAAGAAAACAAAAAAGAAACATAAATTTTATTTGTGTTTTAAAAAGAAAAAACAAATTCATCTGTAGCGCAGTGTTGTTGTTGGAGGCGGAAGATAGCTCCACTACGGTAGAACAGAGTTCAAGAATCGTCGCGAGTAAAAGGTTGATGATACTAACTGTCTGTAGCGGTGGTTGTTTAGAGTTATCATTATTTTTGTAGTATTTATTGTACTGAATTGTTGTATCATCCGTTAGGTTTCGATCAATTTGGGTTTCGATCAAGTGTTTGCACAATCTTGTATTTCTTTTTCTTTTCTTTTTTATAATTTAATTTATATTTTGACAAAAAAAGACTACAATTCTAAAGATGATACAAAGACAACAATATCGATAAGATTTAGTTACATTACAGTGAAACAATGTATTACCAATTCTATTAAATAAAATGCAAATGAAACCATGATGTTTCTTATCTAGAAGCCAACACGATAGTCACAAATACAGATGTTAGATAAACGCAAAATACGGAAGCACAAGATTCACAAGAAATTACTATACATCGACCGGAAGTTTGAATGGTATGAGTTATGTGGAAAGAAACACCTATAACAAAGTTGTGCAGCAGGAAGAAACATTAGGGTTTAGACTGATGTTGAGAGATTGAGTTTGTGGTCGGCGGGGATGAGTGAATCGGTGAGGTTACTGGAGCTCCAGTTAACAGAGTTGGCATTCCGACTCATGTTAGAGAGACGTATTTGAAAAAAAAATTCTTTTTCTTTTTCCAATTAATAGTATTTTAAAGTTAACTAACATTTAACTACATTTTTACCTCAAAAATCAATTAACTACTTTTTTTGTTGAACCTTTTCTTAGACAAGTTTACCTTAGGAACTCGATTCATTTTTCGATTTAAATTTAAATTCAAATTCAAATCTACACCATAATTATAGGTAATTTGAAAACTAACTACCTATTTTAGTTAATTTCTTTTGTTACATTTTTTTTCTTTCAAATTTAGATAACATAGATATCATGAAACATAAACAAAATATTCAATTAAAGTAAAGGATTATATATATATATATATATATATATATATATATATATATATATATATATATAGACACACACACATGAGGGTTTATCAAGTGAAAGAAATTTTAATGTGAGAGATAAGATGAGATAATATTCTCCAATGGATCAAAATGAAAGTAATCTAAATAGTTAATTCTTATTAAAATATAAATTATCCTTTATATAATTAAATTAAAGTGTTTTTCTATATGCACTAGCAAAAAGACACGGTAGAGCGTGTACCTACTACTAGTATATACGAAGTAAGGTTTTATGTCACTTACACATTTATTCTCATTATTTTTACTTAATTTTTTCTATTTTCAAAATTGTTTTTTTACGTAACATAAATATTTCAACAAACTACATAAGTTACTTTGATCTTATTCACATAACTCAATGTAATCTTATCTGTCGGTATCGTATTAGTGTCAAACATCACATTGAAACACGTCTAATCCATAGAGTGTCTATGCTTCATAAATCGTCGCTAAATTCTAAGCAGCTAATTGTATGATTGTTTGTTTTTAATGCACAAAGAAAGTATCTGAAAGAGGTTGAAAATATTTGCTAGAGGATACAAAATCAAGCTGAAGGAGCTGGTAGAAGATAAAAATAGGTGGCCAAAAGAGTGAATAGTTGTAACGATATTTGAGTACTCCAAGTAAGTTATGATTGATATTTTATAGAGTTGACGAAAGAGTCACAAACTTTAAAAGTGTCGGACAGTAGTTAATTATCGTTGGGTCAGCAGCAGTTGAATAAAATAGCAATTTCAAAATTTAAAATAGCGGTCATCGTCCTTGTAACCATTTTGAGTTCAATAGACACTGCACAGCTGACCCCCTTGTCTCTCTTGCTGCAAACCACCAATCATCTCCACATTTTTTTTCACCAACTTTGCATTTTTGGCATTCCCCCCAAGGTTTAACCTAAATTTCATGATAAATAGAACTAGGGGACTGGAAGGAAGAGTATGAACCGAAACAAGAAGACAGAAAAAACATAATAAATGTAGAATAATGAAAAAAGGGTGCAAAAGAGCATAACTCAGTGGTCTTGAACCCAAACAAATCTCCATCCCTACACCATAAGTCCATAACCCCAAATCAAGCATGTCAATCTATACTTCAAAGTTCAAACATCGCTACCCTTACTCATCTTCATCCATCTAAGAATAACAACAATCCACAAAAACTTTTGTTTTCTCCATTGATGATAACCAATAGTACCAACACAAAATAACCAACAAAAATAAAGGAAACAGAAGGAACAGTACTCCTCATCGTCATCCATCCATGCTCGATGTTCGAAGATGTTCATATGATTTATAAATTTCTTTATTTTCAGATGATATATATATATATATATATATATATATATATATATAATGATAAAAATGATTGATTTGGCCACCCGTTAAGAATTAAGAAAATAAAATAAGTTCCTCTTCAAAAATGAAAAGAAAATAAGTTAAAACCATTTTTCCATCGGATCTATGTTTCTTTACAAAAGAAAAAACACCAATAATTATATTTTAGTTTCTTAAAAGAACTAAAGTTTTGAGATAAAAATATTAAAAGGGTAAAAGAATCAAATATTTAGAGAGAGTAAGTTTAGCAATTATCTTTATTAATTTTCTATATTCATGCTTGCTGCCGCTGTTACACCTTGTCATTTTTTTTTCCATGGAATCAAATTAAAAGTATTCGTGAAATGTTCACAATAGGCAGACTAAAACTGAGGGTGAGGAGAGAACGAGTCGTAGCAATATCATAGTAATATGACACAGCATCAGATAAAGTAAAATGACCAAAAATTGTCTTATTTTACAATCACAGATTGAATTCTCCCTTGAATTTTCACAGTTGTAATCTAAATGGAATGGAATTCTTAAGTTCTAGAAAATTACTACACATTGTTTTTGTATAACACCAAAAATCCTGAATCTGCTAGCACAAAAATTTCATGTCATAAAGGAAACTCAATGCGCAGCACTAGTTAGCAATGTACACATGCTACAGAACACTACCTACCTAATCAATTATATCATCACAATTCACATCCCACCAAACAATATTATTATACATGAATTCGTGTCGAAGATTTCCAACAACTAGGAAGAAAAACTCCCATACTGATACTACTACATCAGCAAGATTGCAACATAATCCAATTGTTAATCTGGAAACTTCAAAAACCAACTAGCGTCGCATCATTATCAACTCTAAACATCTAACATCTGCCACAAAAAAATGAAAAATTAGGACTTTTCAAGTATAAATTTTCGATGATTAATGAATTCAAAGAGCCAATTAAATAATAAAAAGTTTATATCTCCAAGGGCATTTTGTTCAATGGCATTGTGCATTGTCTTTTTTTTTTTTAAGGGAAAAAACAATGATTTCAGCAAAATTCTAGTCCAATTTAAATTGCAACAAGTCAGGAAATGCAAGACAGGTAGACATAAACATTAATACAAACAGAGAACCAGAAACAACATTTCATTTCAGTATTAACAACACAAACTCGATATTTTTTGAAAGATTTGACAAAACTGATAGTAAGGGCAGTTCCAGACGCAACCGACAAGAAAAGGTTAAAAATAAAAAACTGGTTTTACACTTCACTCGGATCCTTGAATGCCCCTACCAATATAAACACAATTCCTAAATAAATAGCTTCCAGGAACCCAAATACTGAGTTTTATAAGGTTAGAAACCAAACTAAAATTCTGGAGACTTATCTTTATATTTTCAAAAGAACACACGTTTAGTATTTACAAGCTGACATTATTCCTCAGGAGATATATTGACCACAATGTAAATTTCCACACAGCTAATTAAAAAAACATAAATAGTTAATAAAATACTACATCCGCAAAATACAAGAGAAGTACAAAACTGCATCATGACATTGTCACTTCACAAAGAAGTCGACAGAAATAAATGTGAGAAAATTGGGGGAAAAATTGTCACATGTTTTGTTAGTGCCTATAAACTGCTTTTGATACAGCACCTAAAACTTCAATTCAACAAATATGGAACTATCATAATTAGAAGACCAAATGTTACAAGCACAACAGACACCAGCAAATTTCACATCTACTTTGTCAGACAAAGAAGTTCTTCAGATAGAAAGACATTATAGAGGAACACGTCAATTGTAGTATCCAAAGAGCACAAGTAGAGAGACAACCATCCACTTGAACATGTCAATTGTAGTATCCAATGAGCACAAGTAGAGAGACAAGCATTCACTCGAATAAAAACAGCAGACAAACTAGTAGTAGTACCAATTTTACAGGCACAGAGCATAACAAATGCACTTGACATACTCCATGGCAAACATCAATAATTGTTTATGTACAACAAACTCATTATTCAGTTTTTTATAAAAAGAGAACAATACGCTTAGAAGCTGCTATGTACATTATGCAGTCACAGAGCAAAAATGTAATTCTACCTGCAGTATATTCAAGTTCCTTGTGACCCTGCATCAGATCCAGAGGATGAGGAACTGTCACTATCAGAATCTGCAACAACACATACAAATAAGGAAGAAAGAACATCTGATATCAACAATTACCAAAAGCATGCATATGAAAATGACAATTGAGATATTAATTAAAATACCACTTGAAGAAGACCCAGAATCACTGCTTGAACTACTTGATCTACTCCTATTATCTGCTTGACTTCCCCCTTGCATAGGCAAGGATGTGGGAACATTTCTTTCATCTGCACAGAAATAGGCAAGCGAGACATTTCAATTAGAAAATGACAGATATAATTAACAGTCCAAAAATACCAAGACTGATCAAAACATTACCTGCTTGCGGTTCTCTAGGAATCTGGACCGTGGCTGGTGGCGGGCTCTACAGAAAGCAAGAGATAATGTGTTTAGCAATAAATGCTTTCCAAAGTATGCACTACCAATCATAAGTTAAAATCCAATTCCTTACACTCTGGATGGAATTCTGCAAAGCTTCTGCTCTCTCTCGAGCTTGTTCAGCCTTCCTCTTGTTTTTGCTCAAACTTTTCTTATAATTGAGCACAAATCGATCAAGCTCCCAAAGAATCTCAGCATCCACGGCATCAAAGTCCACTTCAATTTCATCATCTTGTTGATTCAATTCTAAGTTTTTCTTCCTCATCATTTGTACAACAGTATCAAGTTTCTCTGCAGGTAAAATTTGGAGGCTTGTGCTTAGTTTTTGCTTTTCATCATATGTCATGTCTCTTTTATTGGGATCCTTTGCCTTTGGCTTCTTTGGAGCCGGGGTTCTACTTGATGGAGTATTATTCATAGATCTTGGAGTTCTTGCAAAAGGTTCTTGTCTGTCCAAAATCCGTCTCATATCAAGAGGCGGCGGTGGAGTAAATGCAGGAACCCCTCTAGACAGAGGTGAAGGTGCCCCATAGTCCATGCCATATCTCATTTCACGATTGTAATCTGACTCTATTATAGCCCACCTGTCCTCGAATATCTTTGATAGTTGCTCTGCCATTGCATGAACATCCTGTCCCTTTGGGTTATACGTCATAGCGTTATGAAAAGTGAGTCTCACATCCTCCGCAAATTCCTTCGGTGATTTGTACCAATTCTTGTTCAGCCGCGTCTTCACAGTTCCCAAGTCCATTGGATGAGTGATGATAGTAAAATAATCATGCAAACCGAGACCATCAACATCAACAGGAGTGTTGAACACCCAAGCATACTGGTGTTTCATCAATTTTTCAAGCAGTGAACTACAGCTCTTGAAAAACTTGGATCCCATTTGAAGCCCAAGACCCATATCTCCACCACCTTGCTTCTTCCAATTCAATTTTGACTTCTTGTTACTCTCTGCAGGTGGGAATTTATCATTTGCGAGCAAGAACTCTGAGTTATGATAAAACTGGTTAGCTTTAGGCATTCTCTTCTCCTTCTCGACACTTTCACTTACCCTTTGACTATTTTGGAAGATTGGAAAACTTAACTGGTGAAAAGGCCTGGTAGGTTGTCGCAAAACACCGACAGATCCTGCCTCTGAGTGAGCACGCTGTGCTCCACCCCCATTAGTAATCCCACCACCCAACACTACATTTGAATTGCCATACCCACCAACATGCCCCTGTTTCACTTCAATCCTCTTGACTAAACTTCTCACTGCATCAAGCTCACTTTCAAGCTTCCAGCACATCTCTTGCTTCTCCTGCTTTGACGTTGAGACCAAATTGATTTTGATTCGGTCCTCCAGATGTGGCTCCTCAGTCACATTTTCTGAATGTCGGTGTTCAGTGCTAGGGACTGCCTTGTGCCTATGGATGGGGCTCGAAGGTCCATCATCCTCAAGCAGAACATCGGGGTTAGAAGGTTCAACCTGCTGATGGCTATGCAAGTCATCGGAAATTGCTCCCTGCCTATGGATGGGGCTCGAAGGTCTATCATCCTCCTGCCGAACATTAAGGTTAGAAGGTTCTGCCTGCTGATCGCCGTGCAAGTCATCAGAAACTGAATGTGACAGCGGCTGAGCCAAATTCTGATCCTCCAATGTTGAATTCGCTAGTGGTTGAAGTGAACTCCCCTCCAATCTCAAATTCAATTGCGGCTGAGACAAATTCCCATCTTCCAATATAGAATTATCTTGCTGCTGAGAAGTCCTGTCCTCCAACTTTGAATTCAATTCCAGCTGAGGAAAACTCCCATCCTCCAATCTTGAATTCACTTCCGGCTGAGCCAGGTTAACATCCTCTGGTCTTGAGTTTTCCAGTAGCTGAGGAGAGTCCCCATCCTTCTGTGTTGAGTTTTGGGGGCAAGATGAATTCCTATCCTCCGTTCTAGAACTCACATGTATCTGAGCCAAATTCTGGTCCTCGACTTGCTGCTGGGGTGAATCCCCATCATCTGTTCTCGAACTCACTGGTGGCTGAGCTAAACTTTGGTCCTCATTTTTCTGATGTGGAGAATTTCCATCCCCAATTATTGAACTCGCTTGTGGCTGAACCAAATTATGACCCTCAACTTTCTGCCGCAGAGAATTCCCATCCCCAATTCTAAAACTCGCCGGTGGCTGAGCCGAATACTGGTCCTCTAGCTGCTGCCGAGGCAAATTCCCATCCCCTGTTCTTGAACTCGCTTGTGGTTGAGCCGAATTCTCTTCCTCTAACTGCCGCTGGGGTGAACTCCCATCCCCTGTTCTCAAACTGGCTTGTGGCTGAGCCAAATTGGGTTCCTCTAATTGCTGTTGAGGTGAATTACCATCCCCAATTCTCAAACTCGCTTGCGGATGACCCGAATCCTGGTTCTCAACTTGCTGCTGGGGTGAATTTCCATCTGCAAGTTGCAAACTGGCATGTGGATGAGCCGAATTTGGTTCCTCTAATTGTTGCTGAGGCGAATTCCCATCCCCTCTTCTTGAACTCCCATCCTCTAATCTTGAACTCCCTTCAGCCTTAGCTAAATTCCCATCCCCCGACACTGCCAATTCCGGAGCTTCATCGATATTCTCAAGGGTAGTACCATTCTTATTGTCTGTGTCACTGGTGACGATAGTAGTAGGGATATTTCCATCTTCCACGACAGTGTCCTCTATATTAGGGTTTATCTTGATACCTTTGAAAACTTTCCTTCTGTAAACCTTACCCTCGCTGTATCTCTGTATCTCTCTAGCTCCATTTATAAGCCTCGAAGCCATGCATACAAAATCATAATTCCAATCACCAATCCTAGGGTTTTACACACACACACACCCCTTCGAATCAAAACAAAAGAATGAAATCAAAGAAATTCAAAACCCTAACTAGCAAAGAACGAATCAAGAGAGAAAGAAGAAGATTCGGTTAGGGTTTCAAAACACGGTTTACCTTTGGGGTTCCGATCATATCTAACTTTCTGTCTCTAGAAATTGTGAAGTTTCTCCCTATTGAATCTACACATGTGCACGACTTCGTGAGCGATCGTGGGGGTTGCGTAACTCAGAAGTATTATATCGCCGAATATTTTGGAAGTGAAATCACTCGATTTTTTTAGAAATAAATATTTTCTATCATTTACAATTATAATAATTATACTTTATTTCTCAAAAGTGTCGACAAAACAAAATTCAATTTTTTTTTTTAATTTTTACTACTTATAATAGTGAATATTGATTATTTTTTTGATAAAATATTAAAAAATTTACTATAATTCTAAGAAAGAATGAAATGACGTTTTTTTCTTATGGAATAGTATTTTCTAAAATATAAAAGTCGATAAATATCTCTTTTTTACATAAAAATTATTGTTAACTTATGAATTTATGAAATAGGTGTACCGGTACACCTTAATTTAAGAGTGTACCGTAGAAACTCCCAATAATAATTATTATGTGAAAGCCGTTTTTAACTTCAAATTAATTTTTTCTTAAAATACAAAGTCGATTGCATTCATATAATTATTTTTTTTAAGAGGGTAAAATGGAATATATTACCCAAAACAAAGCGTTCTTCCTAGCACAAGGTGTGCCAGAAAAAGAACAAAGTCACAACCAAATGTACAAAGGAAAAGACACAGACAAACAAAAATAAATTTACAGAGAAATAAAAAACATTAATCAATGTCCAACATATTGAACGGACTAAGCCACCAAGCATGGTAGTTGAAAGAGAGATTTGAAATTTTCTCCATCAACCACGCATAAGTAAGAGACTTAATCTTGTCTACAATCTTATATGTTGAACATTCTTTTCCGTTAAAAATCATGTTATTTCTTTCCTTCCAAATTTCTCACACCGTCGCATACCAAATCAACTGCAAAATAGACAGCTGCCTCTTGGAACAAAAGCCACCCACAAAGGCAAACTGATTGAGGTAATCCGCCGGCATATTAGGGATGACCGAGCAGACACCCAACCAAAGATGAATAAAGTGCCAGACTTTCCCAAAGAATTGACAATGTAAAAATAGATGAGGGGAAGTTTCCATCATACCACAACCACCCACACACCAGCCATCATCTGGACCTATAATTCTATGACGAAACAAGTTATCTTTAGTTGGCAACCTGCCACGAATCAGACGCCAAGCAAAAAGAACGACCTTAAGAGGAATATCCTTATGCCAAAGATCCTTCGGAGAAACTGTAGTGAACGTGTTATGCTGATTAACCAGATGTTTATAAGCGCTCCTAAGAGTAAAAACAGTACTCGATTCCAAATGCCACAGGCACCTGTCCTCTTTATCAACCTGCAAATTCACATTGTGAAGTAATAAACAGAGTTCCCCCAACAACTCCTCCTCCCACACAAACAACCCCCGCCTCCACATCCACGCCCCTCCATCCTCCCCCCAACCCAACTGACTCATAGCAAACACAGACGCCTCTTTATACAACGACAAATCAAACAGTCTGCCAACCATGTCCCTAAAAGCCACTCCATCAACCCAAACATCTGACCAAAACAATTTTGATCTACCATCTCCCACCACCCGACTGACAACGACTGACAATGTTGATCATATAATTATTAATATAATATACGTTTCGATTAATATTTATATGATACATTAAAAATTCGGTATGTTACAAAATTATAATAACATTTCAAACCTTATAATGATTATATAAAAGTCGTTTTTAACTTCAAATTATTATTATTTTTATAAAATTCAAAGACAGTTGCAAAATTGGGAGCTTCCATGGACTCAGCCTTGTCTATTCATGCCACCCCTGCTGAAGGATTACTTCCTCTCTTAAAGGACGATGCTTGGGGAACTTACTTCCCCCGTGACTAGCTGTTGTTCCTGCCTTCTTTTGTGTGTTTTTTCGGTTTTTCTTCTGCCTATGTAACCAAAAAATATAGTTATTAATATAATAGACATTTTGATTAAGATTTATACGGTACATTAAAAATTTGGAATAAATTATGTTTTGAATTTTGGTCCATTACACTATTACAATAACCTACGAATTAAAAATTCAATTGTGTTGGTCATCAAAATGCATCACTTTGCTTGGAGCTATGTACATTAAGCCTCTCCTTTCATGATCATAAATCCATTTGAGTGGGATAAAGCTTTATTTTAGGTAAGAGGTGAAATAGTTCAATCGTAATCTTAGACAATGAACTAAATGTATAAACGACTAAATGAGTTTAAAATGAGATTGGTAAATATATTAGGGTGATGTGTGTGCTTTATGTTACCCTAACTATATACTTGGGTAGCTCAATTGATTTGGCTAAGAGATAAGTAGTTGGAGGTCTTTATTTACTTTATGTTGTAAAATAATGACATAGAATCATCTCAAGTAATAATAGCAAACAATTACAACTAAAAATAAATTAGAGAACAAGTGAAACTTATCGAATTTAGTTGCCGACACAGCTCCATCAAAATAGTCACAAGACAAAATTAGAACCTGCAAAGCAGCACACTGTTAAGTAACCTGAGGCGTGACATAGTCACTGTCCTTGAGGATTTTATCCGCCTCATAAGCGCATATCCTCCCAGGATACAACAGTTCCTCCCCGTTATGAATCATAACCGGAGGTGACAGAACAACTCAAATTTATCTCAAAGATATCAGGAGATGTAACCCAGAAACTCAATATTTTGGATGAGAGAAAATAATTGTGTATTGAGAAATATGAAGTGAGAGAGTATATATATGTGCAAAATTCTTCTGTCTGCAAATACTATGTTATATTATGTTACGTGACCCATCTTAGAAGAATAATGAATGATATATCAGTGTAGTTTTGTATGTGGAGAAAAAATGAAGTACCCCTTCTTCTATATTTGTGTATACTATTATTTATTATTTATTATATTGATTAGACTGAAGGAATGAAAGAAACACGTTTTTTTATTGAGTGGCACTAGTTGTTCCTACTAATGGGGAAGTAAGGCATGATAACAGGAAAAATCAAACAGTCTCATGGTAAAAGCAACCTAACATGTAGTTTATAATTCATGAATTAAAACACATGTCAAAAGGACCAATTTATGTTAACTTTTGAAATAAAATAAAACCATAAAATTACAACAATCCCCCACATATTTCAAAAGTTAAAATAAAAGGTTAAAAAGAGTTTTCTTGGGTAAACATCGTAGATGTAATGCATCGGAACGGTATAGCAAGCTATGGAACCCGTCCTAGACTAATAAGACTTAACACACAGTGAATTGGTTTAGCAAGCTATGGAACCCAAGACACTTGTTGTATGTT